>Ga0247611_10007643_pt1 | contig 13495 bp, 14 predicted proteins | sample 177DNAGHGhighgp2_FD_192422 | JGI IMG/M metagenome (GOLD analysis project Ga0247611, IMG submission 192422) | Sheep rumen microbial communities from Palmerston North, Manawatu-Wanganui, New Zealand - 1770 DNA GHGhigh gp2 | ecosystem: Host-associated > Mammals > Digestive system > Stomach > Rumen... | reverse complement strand
TAAGCGATTTAGATTAATTATGATTTTACAATTTAAAGATGATTGCAATCAACTTGCTATGTGGGAAGATTGCAGGTGTAGTACCAGCCTCGAGGTGCAATCAGTGATTAATAACTTTATTTACAAACCAATTAAAACATTTAGTTATGGCGTTAAATAAATCAACTGGCAACATGTACTCTTTTGTGACTCATACACTTAACTTCATCAAAGGCAAGTGCTTTCACGACTGCCTGTACTGCTTTATGAAATTCATGTTCAATATTGCTCTAGGTGATATCTGCCTGGACGAGAAAGAATTCAAAACAAATCTCGGCAGCGGCAGGTTCATCTTCGTGGGCAGTAGCACCGACATGTGGGCAAAGAATGTCCTGTCGGAGTGGATACGGCGCGTGCTTGATCGCTGCCAGGAATTCACGAACCGGTACCTCTTCCAATCGAAGAATCCACGGCGGTTTTTGGAGTTTCTAGGGCATGAGATCTTTCAGTCTGGCAAGGCTGTGTTGTGTACGACTCTGGAAACCAATCGCTGGTATTCTGATATTATGTGCAACGCTCCGAGACCAGAAGAGCGTGTTCAAGCTATGGCTGAGATAGCATCACATGGCATCGACACTTTCGTGACGTGTGAACCTCTCATGGATTTTGATCTTGACGAGATGGTAGCGATGTTGAAAGCCTGCCAGCCAAAGCAGGTGAACATTGGAAGGAACAGTGTGCGTCAGGTGCAACTGCCAGAGCCTGACGACGACAAAGTTAAAGCACTAATTGCTGAACTGAAGACATTCACAACAGTACATGTCAAGAGCAACGCCACATGTTGGAAGTAATCACAAAACACATCACTCAAATATTGGGTGGTGTGTGTTTTTTCGGTGTAAACACGGGGGTATTACACCTTACACCCTTACTCCCAACTCACAATAAACATCTGATTATCAAGAGGTGTAAGGGGTGTAAGACTAGATTACTCACTTTGGAGCACATAGAACTAACAAAGGCGCACCACCCATTGCGGATAATGCGCCTTCTTCACATTAAGGTCGCCCTACAAGCCTCTTTCTTTTTTATATTTATTTATGGCGTTCTTGACAATATACTTGACTCTATCACTGTCACCGGTCAAGCCGAATGCTCTGCCTACACTCACATATCCCATCCCAGGTGATGACTGATACAACTCGTACATGGCGACGACGGTTTCCTTAGACAAACCACCGCTGTAATTGTTGTTTTTGTTACAACTTGGGGCAGCAGCTTTATGGTTTGATGCGACGTGTAAGGCCCTCTGTTGTGCACCGAACTTCTCCAAGAATCTTTCCATACAGTAGTCGGCGATTAGGAGGGTCAGGTCAACTATCACTTGCTTTGTTGCAGCATCAGTTAGCTCGCCATAAAGCATGTGCAACACTATGGCGGCATGGAAAGCGATACAAGCCATCCTACCACGAGCACCCTTGCGAGCAGGATCATCTTCTCTGCCATGATCACACTGGGTGTTTTCAATCCAGTTTTTCAGTGCGTCGTTGACATATCCTAAGTTGATATGGTACTCATCGGCTGCAACATCGACACCATTGATAGTCTTGTGGCAGTATTTCTTATTCCACTGCATGATCTGGTCACGCATCATCTTTATCTCATCATCCTCTGGGAGACTAAGGCTTTCCAGAACTCTCCCTGGGTCAGGGATTGTACTCCAGATAAACCTTGAGGCACTACCACCTTCAAGCTCTTTCGAGATGAACTTGTTTACATCACCAGGAGTACCAGTAAAGGCGGCGTTCATATATACTGGAAATAAGCCTTGGATGTCCTTGCTCTTGTTTTGTCGACCAACCTCACCATTGTCAAACGCTTTTCGGAGATGCTCGAAAGTTAACCCGTTAGCCTTCTTCATAGCATAAATGAGAGCTAAAACTTCTGAGCTGAACGAGAACATGTGTACACCTTGGTTGTTTGCCATGATATCGATGAACTTGGAAGAACTAGCATTTATTCCTGCATATTGGATGATAGCCCCATCCTTGTCAAGCATTGACTGGTCACGGTTAATGATGTCACGGAACAGGTAATGGAGCATCTGGTAGAATTTATCCTTGCCTGCTCCCCAACTAGCCACAATCATAACCATCAGGTTTGGCGCATGGATTTTACCATCAAGATAGGTAGACCGTACCTTGCTGAAACACAAAGCCCCAAACGCGCTTAAAAGAAACACCAACATGGCCATCTCATAGCCAGTGGGAACTCGGGATAGGACGTTTGCGAGGATGTCAGGCAGTTGGGCCATAGAGTGCTTGGAAATGAAGCTGCCCCAAGTGAGAGGAGCTACTGTCTCTTGTTGTTCGTCTTTCACTTCAACGCTGCTATCCGTAACATCTATTGCTGGCGGAGCACTGGCCAGTTTTTTAGGACCTTTAAAAAATCTTATAGCTTTATAGCCTAAATATGAAACAAAACCAATAGCAATGCCAGTCCAAATAACTGCACTTTCACGGCTCTTAAAGCTGAATGGACCAAACTTAAATTCTGAAGGGGTGTGACCAGCTATTTTGCCTGCAGTTTCTGCGAGAGCTTCTATCTGTCTGGTGGTGTTTCCAGTTAATTCAACATCTCCGACTTTAACATGAAGTTGCCTATTCTTAGCCATAAAGAATACTTAAAGTTAATACTAATATTGACTCTCTCAACAACAGCACCACTTTGGTGGGTGCTGCCACATCACCTTCAACCACCCCTCCAAGGGCGGGGTGGTTGAATAAATCCTGAATTTTCAATTTCAACATAAAAATATTTTGATTAATGGCAGTGTAGATAGTTGCGAGCTACACTACCGTTAGTGCTAGCACCCTCGCTTGATGCTTTGTTCATTGCGGAGGTAGCTTAGGCGCGATTATGCTTGTTGTAAATCAAAGCACAAACACCACCAAATATGCCCAAACCAACAATAGCAAGAATAGTCTTCCCTATGCCTTTTGTCTCGCCAGAACCCTTATCGTTCTTTTGTGACTGGGGCTGTGGCTTGGACTTAGGTTTAGGTTGAGAAGCCTTAGCAGAAGCATTCGAGGTTCTTCTAGGGCGCTTAGGATAGGCAGCGTTAATAACATTGCCGCCTTCTTGAACGATCGTCACATTGAGTGAGTTGTCGGTGTCTTGGCTGGCATCAATATGAACTCTGGGGTGAGAACGCTCATAGTTAAGCCTACGCTTGGCTTTGCGGCGCTCTTTGCGTTGAGCGGCAGTACTACATTTCTTGCCCATATTCTCACGGTTGAGTTTACGTCGTTCCTTGCTCTTCATGCGTTGCTTAATAGCAGAGTTTTCTTCAACGACTGCCTGAGCTTCATGGTCGGAGAAGTCGCCATAGTCGGTGCTGTGTCCTTTAGCACAGCTTTGGAGATTGTTCACTTGCTCAGTACTAGTCTGAGCGTTCTTGCTCACGTTTGTTGATGCTTCACTAGCACCATTGTCGATAGCGGCTGCAACCTTGGCAGCGGCTTCGACAGTTAAATAATTATTGTTGTTCATTTTTTTTCTAAAAAAATGTGGGTGACCCTTGGCTGTGACTTCGAGCCACCCACGTGCAAGTTTTTAATTACATTTCATTTCCTCACCATTGTTATATTGCCACAAACCGCGCCATCGATACAGCGGCAACATCTCGATGTCGTAGGCAGTATGAAAACCGGTGTAATCCTCATCATCGCATTTAGTGGCCAGCCAAAACCATGCATTAGCCAGTTCTGTGGATTGCTTTAAACCACCCAGACCATTGCGGTAAAGAGCAGACATTACATACATGTGGGGCACGAGACCAAAGTTGACACCCTTCTTGACGTACTTGACGAGTCTGTTGAAATCTCGGAGGCTATGGTAAAATTGTGAAAGCGTGAAAGCACCGTCAATCGGGTTAACCTTCTCATACTCAACACAGAGGGCTTCGGCGGCTTTTAAGTCATTCTTCAACACCAATTCCTGAGCCTCTTCCAAAATATTGGGAATATCCTCGTCACAAAATGTTGATTCGTCGTGGTGCAGTGTCTTCGGAGCCTTAAGGCCATACTTGAGTGCCAGTTTTTTGGCTTCCCTGGCATTGTAAAAATTACTGTCAGGCTCGTCGAGGGCATTGATGATGTCAGTGACATCCAAGTTCTCGAGTTGGTTGTCATAATCAGGATCCTTCTCGCAGGACAATATCGAGTACAATCGCTCCCATCCTCTAGTGTCATCATCGTCCTCATACCAGTGAAGCAATCGTTCAACCATTTTCATGGTAGGGATATGGCCGCTCTTAGCAGCCATTTTGACATGCTGCACGAAACGATCCCGCTCAGCACCAAATGTAGCTTTCATAAAGATAAGCAATCTATAGCAAGCAATGCGAGAGCGTGTGTCACGGGTTCTCTTGCTGAAGTCATCAAGAAGCTCAAAAGCATCGTAGTATTCGCCAGACTTGAGTTTTTTCTCTAGACTTGCCTTCAGTTTATTAATCTCTGAGATTCTTGCCTTTACAGGCGTTCTAAAAGATTTTTTCATAATATAAATTATTTCAGCTCGTTAATGAGCTGTTTGTTAAATACCTGCCCTGCAGCAGAGCTGCGAGCGTTAATTATCACGTTTGGAGCCTCGCTGTTGGCACCATTGTCGATAGCGGCTTCTGCCGCAGAAAAATAAGTTTTTTCCATTTTTTTTGTTTTTATCTCCCCACTCCCAACAACGAGAGTGAGGAGGATGGTTAGTAAATTAGTTGGAGGTCGCAGCAATGAATTTGAGTATCTCATCGTAGATGCTGCCATCTGGATCAAGCTCAACAGCCTTGTGTTTCCACCAGATGGAGAGGAATTCATCATGCTCGACACCACAATCATCATGCTGGTAGCACATTGATATCCAATACATGCAACGGGCATCTCCTCCGATTGCGCCAAGCGTCAGGAAGTGGAAAGCAGCCTTCATATCCTTCTTGCCAGAACCATAGCCTTGAAATGCCAGGAGTGCCAGCCAATAACAGTCATCAGTGATGCCCATCTTAGTCAGCTGCAACATACCTTCCCATGCCGCGTCATAATCTTCATTGTCAATGCAGTCTTCGACGTGGTTACGCAGTGCGATTTCATACTCTGCCAGGCTCTTCGCGGCTTGGCTAGCGTTGTGTGGCTGTTTGGTAGCCATACCTTCAACATCACCACCTTGGGCAGTGCTGTTGAAATTCATATTATTATCTGTCATAGTTGTATCTTTTTGGTGTTGTTCACACCTTATTAATAATTAAGTTTATTGTTGCGCTGTTGGGAGCCGGTAGCGCGTGCCGAATTAAGAGTGTTGCGCTCTAAGAGAGCATCTACTTCAGCTTTGCGTATTAAAACCTGACGACCTACCTTCGATACTTCAATCAGGCCTTGGCGCCTCCACTGAAAGAGCGTTCTTTTAGTGATTTTGAACAGCTTGGCGACTTCATCATCGGTCAGCCACTCGTCACTATGTTTCTCACTTGAGCTATTACACATATTATAAAGTAGCTCCTTGACTTCGTTGAGGTCATCCTTGAGTGCCTCAATCTCCTCTTGCGGTACAACCGCTATATAATTTAATTTTTCCATAGTTGTATTTTTATGCAACCCCAACGATGCGATTGCGATGCAAATGTCAGAAAAATAAATGAGACCGCAAAAATATTTTTCCATTTAATTGATTGACGCACAGAACATTAGTAATCCAATTATAATCTAAATGTAATCCGTTGTAATCCGTTGTAATCTGGTTGAATCTATTCCAATTTTTTTGAATAATTAGGCTGTGTTTTAAAAGAGTGTAAAACAAAAAAAAGACCACCTAGGTTAGTAGGTAGTCTAGAAGGATGGCAGACGAAATGTCCTTTTTTATATTAAACTGTTGTAAACTATATTGATATAATTATATGATTCTTCGAAATTGGAAAGGCTAGTTGAGTGTTATTTTTTATCTAACAACGAACGCAGTAACTCTTTTTGCTCATCGGTCATGTTAGCAAGCATTGTCTGCATCTTCTGGGTTTCGTCGTCGTGACCAAAAATTTTGAGCATGGCTTCGTCTTCTACGCTGGTGTCGAACTTGCCTAAGTAGTTCTCAGTCGTTTTGAGAGAAGAGTGAGCTAATAGCCCTTTCACAGCTGTCGACTTCACATCCTTAGTCAGTACGGCTTGTTTGGCGAAAGAATGACGACTTACATATAATGTGATATGTTTATCAATATTTGCTATTTTAGCTAACTGTTTGAGCTTCTTGTTAATCAAGGCATTTTTGTTTGAGATAGCTTTGAACAATGCCGTCTTAAGCTCCACTTTCATCGTGTCACGCTGTTCTTGGGTTACCGCTTTAGCATAAGGTTGTGAATTATCAAGAAATGGGAAGATGTAGTCGTTGGGTTGTTGTGACTCATTTCTATAGAGGTCTAGAATCTCCAATGCTTGTGGCATGAGCAACACATTGGATGCCTTATGGTTCTTTCCCATGCGGTAAGAGAGTCGGTTGCCCTTAATATTGCACCACCTTAGTTGCAGCAAATCACCAGGTCGGGTGCCAGCACAATAGTAGCTGAACAGGAAGCAGTTTCTCGTGTGCCATAATAACGAGTCTTTTTCAAGGTTCAAGTTCGCCAGCGTGTCAATTTCGTCTTTGTCCAGCCTGTCTTTGTTAGTATCAGTCCATTTGAATTTATAATTATTAAAAGGATCGTCACCATAGCTTATATATCCCAGTCTCACAGCTTTATTTATAAGTGAGCGGAAGCGTTTGAGTACGTTTTGGATTGTGTTATTGTGTAGCACTTTATTTGGATCCCGTTGGTTGGGAATCTTGCTTAGGTAGGAAACAAATTTGTCAAGGAATCGCACTGTAAGGTCACTAAATAAGATGTCGCCCATGCGTTGTCTTTTCCTAAATGCTTCTAACTTGTTGTAAACGTCATTAAACTGTTTCCAATAGCGTATCTGTCCGTTGGCGTGAAGATTGTCGTTGTGTTCCTTGAAAAACAGCATTAACGAACTGCTGGTTGGCTCCTTTTGAACCTTGTCTGCTATGCCATATAGTGTTACTGCTTGTCCGTCACTCAAGATGTCTGAGTATGCTAATTTGGCATCAGATAGAGCCTTAGCCAAAATCTCATTTTTCTTGGTAAACTCTAGGTCACTTTGGCGAATCCAATTTTCGTATTTTGCATTCCTGTTAAAAAAACTCTTATTCGCAACTTCAACTGGAGTTTTAATCAGTCTCTTCTTTCGGTCTTTAGTAACACGAACATATATTACATATCGACCAAAACGATTGGGTTTGTTGTCTATATGTAGGGCAAAAGTGACGTTTGTAGCTGTAGCCATAATGTTAATTAAATATATTTATTCTCTAAATATTTGACTTTTTCGCCACAAAATTAGTCATTTTACTTGAACATTTTACAAATGGACATTTAAAATGCATTATTTTTCAGCACTTAACGTCTAAATTTTTACTTGAACATTACTTGAACATTTTGTGTTTTGTACTTCCTTGAATACCTTTGTATCAAAATGTTCAATACTCCTAATATGTTGAAATATAGTATAATATGGCAGTTTCGAAGAAGCTCGCGGTAACATAAAGAACAATATCTTACCCCGGCTCTGGGTACTGCTTAAAAAGCAAAAAGGCACTGCAAATCAAGTATTTGCAGTGCCTTTGTTTTTGTTCTACTGGCAAATCACTGGCAAAAGCTTAAATTTTGGTTGCTTTTCAGTATTCATTTATGCCACATTCTAACTCATCGATGCCTACCCCCCAACCTCATACGCACACACTCATAGTGCCACCTCGACAATCATCCAAATTTTTAGCCAAAAGTAGCACTTTTTCTTCTATTTTCCAAGAACACTTTTTTCAACCACAAACACACAAACACCACCTAACTACTTGAAACCCACCCACCCCGTTCGTGCAAGCGTTTTCTTACTGCATACCGCCTATTTTCCTATAACCTTGTATTTTCTTAACATTTCGCCACCCTTTCTTAAAAAAGGTCATTAATTGCATAGTGTAGTAGCAAATATTTTTTCTATATTTGCGACTGTAATAGCAACTTAATTGGATAGAATTATGTTTGAAGATATTTGGAAAATGGGTGCCGAATTCAGGCAGTTCAGGAGAAAGAAATGCAGAGTGTCAGTTCACGAATTGAGCAGGCGCACGGGGATATGTGCCACGCAAATCTACAAGTTTGAACGAGGACAAAGCGACATCAAGTTAAAGACTCGTTCATGCACTCAATTACGACTTTCAACTGAAATGTCGCCTCTAATTATATTGAGTGTCTTATATCTGGTTATTCTTATTGTTTTTGAAATCAATCATCGCCTTGATAGATTTGTATGCGGCATAGAGAAACATTATGGCGAAAAGGAACAATCCTCCCCAAAGGAATTTGCTCCATGTGGGAGGTTCGCATATTGACATAAGGCTAAAAAGCCATTGACCCAATGTGAATACTGCTGACAATACGAAGGCAATTGCCGCCATACGCAGTGTTGATGTGATGAATGTGAGAAAGTTCTTCATATAATTTATTTAGGAGTTAATTAATTATCTTTTTTGCACCCAACTCCCATAGTAGGGTTGTTGAATGGCAATAGAAACATATTAAAATAGAAAAAAACCGCACATATTTCCCACGCTACAACAACAAACCAATCGCCCACACTAAATTTAAGACTAATGCGGAACGGCAATGAAAGACACCACAGTCCAATTAGCACTACTGGTATCACCGTAGCAACCCTTGTCTTAAATGTTTTGTCCCATAGATAGTTGAACGGAATAGACGAATATTCAACACCTTTCTCTGATAACCACAAGAAAACTATTAATATGCCTATGACAACAGATAAGGTTTCCCAAAATCCCTCAAAATAGACAATAGCACATGGTATCACATATGCAGACAAAAAGAGGAAGATAGAGGAGATAATAGCAGCGTAAAAAAATGCGCCTATTGTGCGAAGCCAACTTTTCATATTAATAATACGTTTTAATTATGAGCTATTTATGTGTGTGTTTTGGTTCTCTTATGAAACTGGCAGCAATAATACCAAGCCAGAACAAGATGGTAGATATAATATTGCCTGTAGATGTTAGACGAACAAGAAGCACTCCTAACACGCAGTTGGCGAACATTGCATATTCTATCTCTTTGGTATCATCTCCATAAAATATAAAATGACCTATTATACAAGATATAAGAAACATGGGGATAGAGGCAAAGTATATATCCTGATATGTGAGTATTGACCCCAGCCCTTTTATTTCTATCAAAGTCTGACCTTCATGATCATCACCATTGCTGTCAGTATAAGTGTATTCTTCTTGATTTGCAACACCCATTTCTTTTAAAGGCTCCACATCTGTACTCTTCATAAATGCTGCTCCAGCGGAGTAAAAGACAAATACGAAAATCAGCCCCCATGTAGCGGTCTTTGTCTTCTTGAATCTCTCAATAAGCTTCATTGTATAGAGTGTTTTTGAACAAAGAATGCCTTTTTAGTCTCCTATTTAATGGCAAATTCGTATTACTAATAAAAAGCGTGGAGACTTCTCTGATTTATTCTCCACAAGGCTTTTCGGCTTGCCTGCAACGAAATAAACAGTCCATCCCACGCCATGCCGATATATAGCAACCTCGAAAGGTGTATATAGGCAAGCGAAGGCGTTTACTGTTCTCTCCTTCGTTGCTAAATTTTTGCCGAAAATTCTGTGCAGAGGATAAAAACAAAACGCTTTCTTATGTCATCAAACAATATCGCCGACTCTTCAGCATTGTTCAAATCGTTGCAAAAATATTACTTTTTTCATATGTATGCAAGAAAAAATGAAACTTTTGAAAAACATCTTCACTTTAATGAAATCCAAAGAACAATCCCACCACAACCATAACGGTCGGCCATTGCTGTTTAAGGTCCAGTTTGGATGGTATTTTTAAGGTGTTGGTGTTTTTTTCTTTTAAATTGTTTTTGGTTTTAAAAATAATGTGTATTTTTGTTAGTTGATTTTGCGCATTTGTGACAATGAGCATCTTAACCAAAAAAAAGAATACTAACGAGATAATACATTTTTTATTAACCAAAACTTAATGCAATGAAGAAATTATTACTTTTTACTTGTATGGTGGCCATGGGGCTTACTGCTTTTGCTCAGAACCCATATGCCTACAATGCTTCGACGGGTGAGGTTGCTGACCAGGCACTGCCCGTGAACTACACGCTGAATGCTGCTGCCGTGAGCGTAGCTGTTGACTTCATCGATGCTAACGGTGCTATTGTCAAGAGTGAGGACCTGGGTGAGGAATACCTGACAGCAGGTGAGCACGCAGCCAGTGTATCTATTGAGGGTTTAGACCCTGGAACCTATTCATTGGCTATCCGCGTAAAGGGTGCCGCTTTGGATGCGCCTGTTCAGTGCGACCCAGTATATAAATTCTGGAGTCCTTACGGAATTGCCATTGACAATGACCCAATGAGCAAGCACTTCGGTCGCATTCTCGTTACTGAGTGCCAGCCTAGCGTCAATAATAAAGATGCAACAACAGCTTATTGGACTTCGAACCAACACAGCGGTGTGGGTGTAGGACTCTATGAATTTGACCCACAGCTTAACCGCCTCCAAAACCCCGAAGGAACTTATGGTTATGCCGTGCCTTGGACACAAGAAAATTTTGCTTACGCCGACTACACCGGTGGCACTGGCAACAATTTTGCCCTAAAGAAAGTGAAAATCAGCAAGGACGGACGCATCTTCGTTGGAGGCCTTGACGTGAAGAATGGTGAACCCCTCTGCGAGGTTAATCCTGACAATCTCGCTGAATGGACTCCTATCTTCGTTGGCGAACAGAGCAATTATGGTGAAACAAGTAAAGACTGTAACCTCTATGATGCTGAGGGAAATTTCGTTGCTGGCTACTCAGTATGCTTTGCCGTTACAGGTGAAGGTGAGAACTTGAAGATCATGAATCACAGCAGCACGATTGGACAGGTGTTCACATACAGTTATTACAAGATGTTTGAATATCCACTCGGCACAGCTACTACTTGGGACGCTCCCGCGACAAACGAGGTAACTCCTGTTAGTGGTAATTATACTATCAGCGCCCAGAACGTGAGCATCGACTATGACCCCAATGGCAACCTGTGGTACGCTCAATATCGTGCTGAACCAACCGAGGCTCAACCCACCATGAAGCATTTCAGCAAGAATAGTGAAGGAGAATGGGTAGAGGACTACTCTTACGTTACAGGCGATGGATTCCCCTACAACCGTGGTGGTGGCATTGCGTGCAGCCCTGATGGAACCAAGCTCGCATTCTCTACAGGAAACTTCAAACTTACAGTAGCCGATGTTACCTACGATGAGAGCGGCGCGCCAACAATTGACATGGCCAATGCAGTTACCGTAACAAGCACCGATGTGCGCGGCTTCAACGATATTGCATGGGACTATGCAGGTAACCTCTATAGCTGCGATAATGGTAAAGAGACATTCCGTCGCTTCGCATTCCCACGCACTTCGAGTGCCAAGGAAGGTGACCCCAACGAGGTTAGCACTCCTCTGCGTCCAGAATTCGACCTCACCATTTCCACTCCCACCAGTGTCACCGACATGAACGTAAACAAGGCTATTGCCAGCGTTGAATACGTTAACGTCAACGGCCAAGTGAGCAGCACTCCATTCAAGGGTGTGAACATTGTTGTTACTCGCTATGCCGATGGCTCAAAGAGCGTGACCAAGTTGGTGAAGTAAATTAACTGAGAATTGTTAACACACAATAGATTAGAGCCGCTGCTTTAGCAACGGCTCTATTTTCATCTAGTTATATTATAGAAGTTACTAGAGTAAGTGCAAAACCTGTGCCATTTTTTTGAGAGAAAACATTTTTATTGGTTGTGAAAGGATTGATGTCAAGGAATTTTGCTATATTTGTGGAGAAAAATAATTAATACTATGAATCGTCGAGACATGATAAAAATGGCTGGCACGGCGGCACTGGGGGCCACTGTGCTGGGAATTCCTGTGGCAGCAAGTGCTGAGAGTGCTGCAAGTGATGATAACGCTAGGCGACGCCGCAAGGTGCTGGTGATTGGCGCTCACCCCGATGACCCTGAGACGGGATGTGGAGGCGTGATGTGCCTGCTAGCCGATGCGGGTCACGACGTTGTGTGCGTCTACCTCACGCGCGGTGAGGCTGGCATCGCTGGCAAGAGTCACGACGAGGCAGCCGCAATACGCGTGGTGGAGAGCGAGAATGCCTGCCAAATCACTGGCGCTCGCCACATCTTTATGAGCCAAGTTGACGGCAACACCGAGGTAAACCTGGAGCGTTATAAGGAGATGCGCGAACTCATCGACCGAGAAAACCCCGACGTGGTTCTCACCCACTGGCCCATCGACGCCCACCGCGACCATGCCGTGTGCGGAACGCTGGTGCTCGACGCATGGCGACGGCTCGACCGCCGCTTCCAGCTCTACTATTTCGAGGTGATGACCGGTGAACAGACGCAGATGTTCCACCCTACCCACTGGGTGAACATCGAGGCGGTGCTTGAGCGCAAGCACGAGGCATGCAACTGCCACGTGAGCCAGGGCATGAAAGCCCTCTACGATGGCTGGCACACCACCATGGAGCACTTTCGCGGCATCGAGAGCCGCTGTCTCGCCGCCGAAGCTTTCGCCCTGCACAGCGACTCGCTGGCCTCTCTTTGAAATGCACAATGCATAATTCATAATGCACAATTGCTGCGCTAACGAATGAGAAAAAATGGGTGCGTCAGAGTTCTGGCGCACCCATTTTAGTCGATTCTCTAAGTTCTAAATCCAGCCCATAGAATGATAAAGGTAGGCAATAAGATAACCTGCCACACATGCAACAATGGTGTGCACCAAACCAGGCATCATGAACGAGTGGTTAAGCAGATATTTGCCAATCTTGGTGGTGCCTGTGCGGTCGAAGTTCACTGTAGCGATATCCGATGGATAGTTGGGGATGAAGAAGTAGCCATAAACCGAAGGCAGCACGCCCAGCAGAATCCATCCATCGATGCCAAGCTTGTAGGCAAGTGGCAGCATGGCAACCACCACAGCCCCTTGAGAGTTTACGAGCACCGACACCAAGAAGAACGCAAAAGCTATCGACCACGGATATTGCTCTACCATGCCAGCAAGCATATCCTGTATAGCACCTAAATAGTTTGCAAAATAAGTGTCGGCGAGCCATGCGATACCATAGATGGCAACAACGGCAACCATACCACTCTGCCAAACTGGACCGCTGACAGCCTTCTTGGGAGAAGCCTTGCAGAAGATTATCATCAACGCTGCTGCGGTTATCATGACAATCTGAATCACAATATTCATTTTCAACGGGCTCATTACAACCTCAGTTACATCGGGCACAACTTCCTCAATCTTTGCCAGTTTTTCAGGACTTATACTCGCACCT
>Ga0247611_10007642_pt1 | contig 13496 bp, 14 predicted proteins | sample 177DNAGHGhighgp2_FD_192422 | JGI IMG/M metagenome (GOLD analysis project Ga0247611, IMG submission 192422) | Sheep rumen microbial communities from Palmerston North, Manawatu-Wanganui, New Zealand - 1770 DNA GHGhigh gp2 | ecosystem: Host-associated > Mammals > Digestive system > Stomach > Rumen... | reverse complement strand
TCTGCTCCACCTCAGACCATTCCAAATCCGGATGAAGTTCCTTTTGTTCTGAAAATCTCACTTTCAGTAATTCCAACATCATGCTCGCCCCCTATAAATCCCGATTTGTCGGGATCATTTTGTTTCTTTACCCAACGCTTTTTAATGTGATTATATTATAACGGAAACGCACGGATATTTCAACCAAAAAAAGAATTTCGCACATTTGCGCAGATACTGTCGGGACGGTATAATCAAGGCGAAAATAAGGCTGACAAGACCTGGACACGCACGCCCCGCGGCGGCTCTTTCCGGCTATTTTACAATTCTCGTCATCGCCTTACTCAGTAAGGCTTCTTTCTCGGCAAGCAAAATATCTCGAAAATATCTCGCCGAAGGGGTACGAAGCAGTTTTAACAACGATGAATGTTGTCGAGACAAGGAAAAGTCCGATGACAATATATAATATTGGCGAGGGCTTTGACGCAGTATCGGCGGCAATCAGTTTGTTAAAACCGTACGCGTTCAAGTCTTGTCAGCCTAGGAGGTATGTATGGAAAACTACATCACAGATGAAAAAAACGGGCTTGAATACAAGCTGGTTGAGACTATTACGAGCAAAGCGAGTAACAAGATTTTGCCAAAATGCGCAGCATAACATAACCTATTGACAAGCAGGTTGAATAGCTTGCAGAAATAAAGACAAGCGTATAAAAAGAAAACGAGCACCGATTTCTCGATGCTCGTTTTCTTTGCTCAGTCGTCACACCAACCGTAGCTTTCGCCATCAATGATACCGATATCATACTTCATATCCCGGTTCTTGCGAACGGATGCTTTTGACTGGTTCACCTGATTGGCTTTGTAGGCCTTGTTGTTCGGATTATGCTGATTCGCATAATTGTCCAACTGTGCTTTTGTGTGCGTCTTTCCGGACACACCCTTTCCACGTTTAGCCATAGTGTAGCTCCTTTCCTCACGGGAAATTAACGGGTGCAAAGAAAATTGCCGGCTACCGAGAGCCATCTTTAAGCACAAGCCCGCATCCTCGCAGATAAAGGCGACGGGAGATTTTGCACACCACAGACCACCGTGATTGGAGTCTAATCTAACCCGGCAATTATCTGCCGCCGTTGTAGATTACACTGTAATCATTATAGCACAAAAATTATAAAAATCAATTCAATTTCGCACATTTGCGCAGATTCTGACCGAGCGTTATAATCAAGGCGTAAACTTAAGGAGGTAACCGTATGGAAAACTATATCAAAGATGATCGGAACGGACTTGACTACAGACTTGTCGGAGAATATTACCTGCCGATGATAAAAGCGCCGGAAACGCCGGAGATCGGACAGTGGGGGCGAATGTATCTCCGCTTTCTGAAGGAGAACAGAAAGGCGTATTACACCGCTCTGCTGCTCTCCGGAAAACTATTTTACCAAGTTGCCGAAATTGACAGAACTGCCGATGATTTATACAAACGTCTAACAAAAGAAATTGCCCTGCGTGAAGGCATAACCGAAGATCTCAAAGCACGCGACCAGATGGCTTGGACAGGAGCTATGAACAACGTTGCCGCCCGAGCGCGCGAAATCGTCATGTCGGAGGTGATATTCCGATGACCGAACTCGAAGACCTCTGGTACGGCAACGTCATCCCGCACGAACAGTTCCTCGACGGCAATACCGAATACCGTAAACTTCTTTCTCAGACGGTAAAACGCCGCGACGAACTCGAAGGCACACTTGCTGAAAAGCAAAAAGAACTCCTCACCACCTACGATGCCGCCTGCGCCGACCTGAACGCCACCGCCGAACTCTCCGCCTTCTCCTTTGGATTCAAACTGGGAGTAAATCTAATCCTCGAAGCTGCATACCACTCATAATAAAGCTATTTAGCCCTGCTTTCAATTAGAGAAAGCAGGGCTAAATCATTATTATATTACTCGCTAATTTGAAAACTAGTAAAAATATTTATTCTGGCTGATTTTGAACCGTTGCACTTTGAACACAACACCTGTAAATTGCTCTCTATACTCTTTCCGCCTTTCGAAACAGGAATAATGTGGTCTATTTGAAGACCTACGCCGTCCGGCATATATTTCCCGCACTGTTGGCAAGTATAATTATCTCTTTTTGCAATCTTGTCTCTCAATTCCCGGGTCATAAGTCTTCTTTGATCTTTGCAATGATAATCAGACAGCGTCGATACAAAGTCAATCTGCTTCAATTGTTCATATCTGTCCTTTAAAAAGTCATAATCCACAAAGAGTTTGTCGCAACACTCATACGACTGATATGAATATCTGCTATAGTTGACTTGACGGTATCTCGTTCTTGATCTTAAATAGAAAAAACGAAAAAGGTGTTGGTCATCAATACACTCATCAAACTGTTTCCGTCTGCGTTTTGAAAATCTACTGTTTGATATTCCTTTTTCGCAGTTATCTTTCCAGATCTTTAATCTGAGCATATGTCTGTCATACTCTGCCATTTTATTGTCGATAATATAGTTATCTATGTAATCAAATTTATTGACGTTCCTTTTCCCGGATACGTCAAATTCTATGTTCATGTAAGGATATTCAAAAGGCGAATGCAAATAATTATATAGTATTCGCCCGGCAACGGCAGTAAAGATCAGAACAGCTGCAATTATAATAATCTTTGAAACGTCAACATCTATCATATGATCAACTCTCTTGATTTAATGGATTATTCTGATTATATCATAAACACTTTTTTATTTCAACAATTAGTCAGGCACATTTTCTTTGATAACCCATTGCGGAGCTTCGGCTCCGCTTTTTCACATCATTTACTTGACTGATAGTTGATCAAGCAAGTACAAATATTGTATAAATCCTTTAAAACAAGCTGTTTCAAGACTTTTTTCTTCTTGAAGGCTACTTGACTGAATACCCAAAGCGGAGCGAAATGCTCCGCTTTTTTATATCAAATATTTAGAAATACTACTACATAAATATAATCGTACTGTTGCTTATAATCCGTTGAATTAAAATCCGTGGACGGTTAAAATATAATACAGATATTTGTAACATCTTGTCGGAGGGTATTTGTATGATCACAAAGGATTTGGGAAAGCGTATCCAGGAGCTCAGAAAAGTGAAAACCGGGCTTTCTCAGGAGCGTTTCGCGCTGAAGATTGAAATGGATCGCACCTACTTTGCTTCCGTTGAAGCCGGCAGGCGCAATATTTCCATTATCAATATCAAAAAAATCGCCGACGGCCTCGGCGTTTCCCTCAGCGAACTGTTTGAGGGGATATAAATTAATCAAGACAAAAAGCATTTTTTAATTTGAGGTGTTCTTATGCCGATTTTCAGATTAGGAGAATTATTCTGCGGCCCAGGCGGTTTAGCTTGGGGAGCTATTAATGCCGATATTGGACTTCCTGATTACAAAATTGTCCACCAATGGGCAAATGACTATGACTTAGATACTTGCAATACATACACAAGAAATATCTGTCCGGAGAATCCAGAAAGTGTTGTTTGCGCTGACGTCAGAGCAATTGATTTAAGCGATCTTCCCGAAATAGATGCATTAGCATTTGGGTTCCCCTGCAATGATTTTTCAGTTGTAGGAGAACAAAAAGGATTTGATGGGGTATTTGGACCGCTTTACACATACGGTATCAAAGTGCTGAAATCACATAAACCCAAATGGTTTTTAGCGGAGAATGTTGGCGGTATCAGAAGTGCAAACGAAGGCAACGCTTTTACCAAAATACTTGAGGATATGGAAGAAGCAGGCTATCGTATTTACCCTAATTTGTATTGCTTTGAAAAGTATGGCGTTCCTCAAGCGCGTCATCGAGTTATTATTGTTGGAATAAGAAAAGATTTGCCGTATGAATTTCAAGTTCCAAGTTATGCACCTTATAGTAGCGTAGATGTATCCTGCAGAAACGCAATAGAGAATCCGCCAATACCTCCGAATGCTCCAAATAATGAACAAACCAGGCAATCTGCTTCTGTAGTTGAACGATTGAAACATATCAAGCCTGGTCAGAACGCATTCAATGCTGATTTGCCGGATGATTTAAAGTTGAATGTTCGCGGGGCAAAAATCAGCCAAATTTATAAAAGGCTTGATCCTGACAAACCCGCATATACCGTAACCGGTTCGGGCGGCGGCGGAACACATATGTACCATTGGAGTGAGCCTAGAGCCTTAACTAATAGAGAACGCGCAAGACTTCAAACATTTCCTGACAGCTATGTTTTTGAAGGGTCAAAAGAGTCTGTTAGAAAGCAGATAGGTATGGCAGTTCCCTGTAAAGGCGCAAAAGTGATTTTTGAAGCGATATTAAAAACATTTGCTGGTATAAAATACGATAGCATAGAATCTTCGATGAAAGAGGAGCAGGTATATGATTAATACATGGTGGGTAACCCGTCCTAAAAGAAAACTGAATTCTGTACCTGAAGTACTTGCGGCTTTTGCTGAGATTTCATTAGATCAGCAATGGCAGGGACAGCGCGAGACACATCTTTCACTGGAAGAAGCCCTCGAAGAAGCTGGATTAAAAAGAATAGGCGAAAGACGAGATCAGACTGGGGGCGGCGCCAGAACATACTTGGTTTGGATATCAAGCCTCGGATTGATTTTCACCCAAGAATCTACCCGTCAGCTAAAACTGACTTTAGCCGGCGAAGCAATAATGAACGGGGATTCGCCTGTTTCTGTTTTGAAGAATCAAGTTCTAAAGTATCAATTCCCATCTTCATTTTCAATGAGCAGAGGTGTTGATGTTGCTCCTCGCTTCAAAATTCGCCCTTTCAGATTTATGCTGAAGCTGCTGATGGACGAGCGAGTAGAGCATATATCCGAGGAAGAATTAGCAAAAATCATAATAACCAATGCTGAAAACGAGACAAAAGAGTGTTATGAAGCAGTCGTCCGCAAATTAATCGCCTTTCGTAATAACGGAGACAGTGTATTAGAGAACGATTTTTTTGAAAGGTATGCACCGAAGACTGGCAGAGTAAACCCTGATCATCCTTTCAGTCACTTAATGGATACCGCTAATACATTCATTAACTGGCTCGAGTATACACAACTAGCAAAAAGATCGGATGAAGACCGTTTGCTGAGGATAATACCGGAAAAGGCTGAAGAAATCAAGAGTATCCTTGCTGTTACCCCACCATTTATTGATAGGCCTCAACTGCACGAGTATTACCAGCGCAAATATGGATTGGATCCTAAACATCAAAAGGATACTCGTAATTTGACTCAAACTCAGACGATTACCGCGAAAATAATAGCTGAACAAAAAATACGTCAAGCTTTTGTTGCTGAGTCGCTTAAAACTCCTATCACAAAGATTACAAGCGATGTAATTGATACCATAGTTGAACAGACAGGCCTTGAAGAACACTTTGTTGAAGAATCTCTGATGAAACTGTATCCTCACGGTGCCATAGGCTCGTTTATGACTGAATACTTTGATATGGCATTCAAAGGACGCGACGAAGCAACCGAATTTGAAAAAGCAACTGTAAAACTCTTTCATGATGTATTTGGATTTGAAACACATCATGTAGGACCAATAGGTTTGACTCCGGATGTACTCTTATTGTCAGATGCTGAAGGATTTGCGGGTATTATAGACAATAAAGCTTACAGCAAATATACGATAAGCAACGATCATCACAATCGAATGGTACATAATTATATCGAAGGGTTTCAGAACTATTGCAAGTCCGACAAACCGCTGGCATTTTTCTCATATATAGCGGGCGGATTTGGTTCAAACATTAACGGACAGCTTAAACGAATTATTGATGAAACCAATATTCACGGAAGCGCTGCGGCAGTATCTCACATTATCCAAATGGTTGAGAAACATCAGGAAAAGCCATATTCTCATGCCAAAATAAGAGATATATTCTCTTTAGATAGGCAGATTGTGCTGTCAGACATATAAATAATATGGCTATAAGTGTTTGCAGCCTTTTTTCAGGAATTGGCGGTATTGATATAGGCTTTTTACAAGCCGGATTTGATATCGTTTGGGCTAATGAAATAGACGAAGCCGCTTGTAAAACATATCGTTATAATTTTAAGCAGTCCCAGCTCGTTGAAAAGAGCATACGAAGAATTAAAACGAATGAGATTCCGAACTTTGATGTATTGACCGCCGGATTCCCGTGTCAGCCATTCTCAATAGCGGGAAAACAAAAAGGGTTTGATGATAAGCGCGGCAACTTGTTCTTTGAAATAACAAGAATAATTGACGCAAAGCGCCCTAAAGTTGTCTTTCTTGAAAATGTTGCAAATCTGGTTGAACACGACACCGGAAGAACATTTCTCGTAATATATAATTCTCTTGCACAGTTTGGATACACAGTTTATTATAAGGTGATGTATGCAAACGAATATGGGAATCTGCCTCAAATCAGAAAGCGCATATATATTACGGCAATTCATGAAAGCGTAAACGATAATTATCGTCATCCCGAACCAATAAAACTAACAACAAAATCGACTGATATTATTCATCGTCACGAAAAGCAGAACGAAATATATTATTACAACGGCAAGGAATTGTATTCGCTTTTCGAAAGCCAAATGTACGATAAAGATGCAATTTATCGTCCAACAGATAATGAGGTTAGGTTAACAAAGAATCAAATGTGCCCGACACTCACTGCAAATATGGGCACATATCCTGATCGCGTTCCTGTTGTGTGGGATGACTTTGGAATACGAAAACTCACTTTGAGAGAATGCCTGGATTTTCAAGGATTCCCTAAAGACTATAGTTTTCCAAATACTATTACCATAGAAGATGCTTATAAACAAATCGGTAATTCTGTTTGCGTTCCGGTTATTAAACGAATAGCAGAACAAATAATGCAGGTAATCGGGTGATCCTTATGGCAGATAACCATTCAAAAGAAGTGCGAAGTATGAATATGTCACACATACGAAGTACAAATTCAAAACCCGAAGAAACTGTTCGAAAATACCTCTTTTCAAAGGGTTTTCGATATAGAAAGAATGTTAAGGATCTCCCGGGAAAGCCTGATATCGTCTTACCGAAGTATAAAACAGTGATTTTTGTTCACGGCTGCTTCTGGCATAAACACGATTGTCCTCGATTTGTATGGCCATCTACTAATAAAGAGTATTGGATACCAAAGATAGAAAAGAATGTTGAACGCGATAAAGAAAACACCCAGCGATTGCAGAACGCAGGGTGGAAGGTTTTAATTGTTTGGGAATGTCAATTAAAGCCCAAAGCCGTAGATGAAACTTTGCAAAATCTAGAAAGTGAAATATTAACCTTCAAATAATGTGGTGAGCTATGGAAAGAAGAAACTGGACGCGGGAAGAGACAATTCTTGCGCTTGCACTGTATTGTAAGATCCCTTTCGGACGTATTAACAAGTCCAATCCTCAAATTGTGAAACTTGCAGAATCAATAGGAAGAAAGCCATCTGCGTTGGCAATGAAGATGGGTAACTTCGGTCGACTTGATCCAGATTTGTCAAGCCGAGGGGTTAAAGGGCTTTCACATGGAAGTAAATTGGATCAAGAGATATGGGAAGAGTTCTTTCGTGATATGGTTCATCTTTTTGAAGAGGCTGAAAAGATCAATATATCAAGCGATCTTCTTTTGACATCTGAAGAGCAAGAAGATTTGATTATACCGGAAGGTGTAAATATAGAAACAAGAGGATCCGCGAGACGAGGACAAGCTTTTTTTAGAAGTGCTGTTCTTTCTGCATATAACAATACCTGCTGTATCACAGGAATAGATATGCCTAAATTGCTTCAGGCTAGTCATATCAAGTCTTGGGCAGAAAGCAATCCGGCCACAGAACGTAATAATCCCACCAATGGTCTTTGCTTGAATTATCTCCACCACAGAGCGTTTGACGAGGGTTACATAACGATAGATACTGATTACCGTATTATCGTATCAAAAGAGATCAAAGATCGGTGTACTATGCAGGTGTATCAAGACTATTTCATAATATACGACGGGAAGCAAATTAATTTACCAATGAGGTTTATACCTTCAAAAGAATACATAGAGTATCACAACTCAGAATCACTTTGCTTTTAAGTGGCAATCATTTTCACCTATCCATTTTAGGAGGTTAATATATGGCCAATAATGTTTTACACTTTTCTGCTTCAGCAAATGTAAAAAACCTATTTGGAAGAGGGTTAGTTACGGACCAAGTTGCAGCCGTGTTTGAATTGGTTAAAAACTCATATGACGCTGATGCCAATGAGGTCAATATAGTTTTTGAAGGCTTAAAAACTGACTCTCCCTCTATAACTATTGCTGATGACGGGACAGGCATGGATCTAAACGACGTTAAAACACGTTGGATGGTTATCGGAACTGACAGTAAAAAAGGCATAGACTATTCTCCGATATATCAACGCCCGCTAAACGGGGATAAAGGCATTGGCCGATTCTCTGTGGATCGCTTGGGTTCAATATTATCCATGAAATCACAAAAAAGAAACTCTATAGAGGAGTTTACTGCTCTTTTTGACTGGGCGCTTTTTGATTCAGATAGTAAGAATATATCTGATATCTCAATTCCATATGAGGTAAAGAATACAAGTGAAGGCACTCACGGTGTTTCTTTAGTAATTCAGGGATTGAGAGATGCTTGGGACGAGAATAAAATAAAAGAACTATATAGAAATCTACGTCAATTAAAAAGCCCGTTTTCTCAGGAAGATAATTTCCGGATGTTCATAACGGCAAAAGAATATGGTTTTAATAAAAGAGAAATTGCTGTTGAACAGCTTGAGACCATTAGTTCGTTATGGATAGAGACAATTATATCTGACGAGTATCCATCGACTATTCAAATAAGTGTAAACAAAGATGGCGTGACATATAATTCTACCGCACAAAACACTTTTTCTTTTGGTAGTGTCAAAGCACAAATATATATGTTTAATCAAGGTGATAAAATACGTTTTTCTAATCGGTATAGCATGCCTGTTAGGAATTATGGAAACATAAGACTTTATCGTGATAATTTCCGTGTATATCCTTATGGTGAAGCAACAAATGATTGGTTGGATATTGATAGAAGGCAAACTCAGGGGCTTTTGAGATTTTTTGGAACTCGTGACTTAATTGGTTTTATACAAATATCTAAAATCGGGAATCCAGAATTAAAGCCTTTGACAAATAGACAAGGGTTAGAAGAAAATGAATTCTATTATCAACTGAAAAAATTTGTAATAGAAATCTGCATTAAAACGTTAGAAGCATATTACTTCAAAAAAATAAAATCAGGGAAAAACGAAACCCCAAGAATAATCAAGGCAGAAATGGGAGAAGCCCTTCAGGGCATTGACCAAATTGCATCTGAAATTAAGATAACTAATCCAGATACTGCGAAAAAACTTTCCGGCTTTGTATCATCTATTAAGCAACAGCAGATAAAGCAAGATCAGTACATTAAAGATCAACAAGAAATAGTTAAAGTATATTCGAGGATTGCTCAAAAAGAAACATTTCTACACAAGATAATTCACCAGTCAATGATACACGTTAAAGATGCAAGCACTGCTCTTAATACGTATATAGACACTGTAGAAAAGAACGAAAGTCTTGTTTCTATTCAAGAATTAATGAACGATGCCTTATCTCTTCTTGTAACTGTTAGGGATGATGTTGTAAAAAAGAGAGAAAAAAGCCATCAAAACGTGGCAACTTTGGTTCAAAAATATTTAAGTCAGAATAATGAATCGTTTGAAAAGTATGGTATAACTACTTCATTAACAACAAATGGTGATTTGAATTATTATGTTGATGAAGGAGATATAAAGGCCATTGTCAATAATTTAACATCGAATGCAATTAAATCATTATTGCAAATATCTGACAGACAGCGCAAACTATCGTTTAATTTGTATAAAACCGATAAGTTTATAATAATTCGTTGTACAGATAATGGAATAGGTGTTCCTGAAAGCGAGCGTGAGCGTATTTTTGATCCGTTCCAAAGCACAACAGGAGGATTCGGATTGGGCTTAACCATCATTGATGAAATATGTAAAGAGTATGGCGGAGCACTTGAACTCATCGAAACTGATATTGGGGCTTGTTTCTCTGCCAAATTAAGGAGTTAATATGTTAGAAAGAAGTATTCTTATTGTTGACGATAATAAAAGAATTGAAGATATATATATCCCATCATACAGATCAGAAATCGAGCAATTAGCAAAAGGGACAAAATGGGAAGATTATTCTTTTTCTTTTATTCACAAGCAATCAATGAAAGAAGCTATTGATTATCTTTCTGACGTGAATAATTGTGTTGACGTCTTGGTGGTTGATTATGATTTCGGTGTCGAAAAAACATTTGAAGACGGCGCGGCTTTTGTTTCTTTTGTCAGAGGTAATATTAACAGGTTTTGTCAAATTGTTTTTTATACAATGCATGGTATTAACAATATTGAAAAATCTGATCTTATAGATTTAGTCAATTCGGATGTCTATAAACTTGTTGACAAAGCGTCGGATTCCAATTCACTGTCTTCCATTATTTTTGAAGCTGCCACTAGACGAAATCCAATTGTTGAATCACTCGAACGATTTTATATTGATCATTCAGCAATGTTAAAAACATATAAATACACGATTTTTGAGTCCGAAGTTACTTTCGAAGAAATAATTAACCATATTAGAATGGATGACAGCGATGGGAGACTTTTTGTTGAAAAGCTATTAAATAAAGCTGTTGTCCAATCCATTGATGTTAGGAGATAACAATGGACGCAGTGATGCTCTGCATGAAAAAGAGAGGAATTCGTTTTTTCAAAAAAATTCGTTTTTCAAATACTGATGTTCTAAAGTTTCACGAAAAATACAGCTTTTTAATGCATTTAAGTGCATATCGTAATGATCATGAAAATATATTAATATTTGCTCATGGCTCAAATAATAGCATATTAACAACATCTCGAGATCCAACGAAAAAGTATATGCCCTATATTTCTGAAGATGATACTAATGTATTTTTTAATGATTTTGTTTTTTCTGTGTCATGTCTTACTGCTAACAGTTTTGGAAAGAAATGCATAGATAATGGAGCTGTGGCTTATTTAGGGTATCAAGTTGAATTCAGCAGTATTTTTAATTCAACGTCAGAGGAAAAAACAAGAATACCCAAAAGAATCTCAATAGCCATTGATACAGTTATTAAACATATTTTTATTGATTCTTTAGCAATTGCCTATGAAGATTTTTTGACAAGTCCAATTTCTGTGGAAGCATTTAAACAGTATTTTTCTTTTCTGTTAGAAAAAGAGTTAACTGCTTTATTATCTATAGATCTTGATACTTTGTATTCTCGATATGGGATAAAAGTAATATCAAGGCATTATGAAAAATACATAGTGGATTTAGTTCTAAGAGTATTAGCAGAGATTAAAGAAATCCTTCCGCGATTGGTATGTTTAGGAGACTCAAACTACATTTCACCTTCGTTTGTAAAGTATTATTTGAAAAGAATTAGTATGGAAGAACTATATAATGAGATAAATAATAACGAAAGTTTTTTATCTACAAGTGATGAAAACAAAAGATTAATACTATCAGAAATAGGATTTATGTAATGAAAAATAACAGCAATAAATTTGAGTATATAGACCTTTTTTCGGGGTGCGGCGGATTAGCATTAGGTATGCATAATGCAAATTGGAAGGCAATGTTTGCAGTTGAAAAAAACATCGATGCTTTTTCAACTTTAGCATACAATTTAATTGATAGAAACAATCATTTCAATTGGCCCAAATGGTTGCCTGTTACAACAATTGACATCAATGATTTAATTGTTGAGTATAAAAAACAACTATCTGATTTAAAAGGTAAAGTCACTCTAGTTGCAGGCGGACCGCCATGCCAAGGTTTTTCAACCGCAGGAAAAAGAATTCAAAACGACGAACGCAATAAATTAGTTGATTCTTATATCAACTTTATTAGTATTGTCACGCCTGATTCTGTTCTCTTTGAAAATGTACGCGGATTTGATCAAGAGTTTTCAAAAAGTAATTCTAAGAAAAAAATAAAGTATTCCACTAAAATTATCAATAGTTTAAAAAAACTAGGCTATAACGTTGAATTCAAAATGATAAACTTTTCAGATTATGGGATACCGCAACGAAGAGTGAGATTCATTTTATTTGCAAGCAAAACAATTGATCCAAACATGTTTTTCAGTTTACTAGAGCAGAATGTCAGAGATTTTCTAGATAATAAGAATTTGACCCATAAAGTTTCTGTTAAAAGCGCTATCTCAGATTTAGAAGCTCAAAATGGAAGAGTCACATGCCCAGATTCCCCAAGGTTTTATTCAGGTGTTTACGGCAAAGCAAGAACAAAATATCAACGTTATTGTAGAAACGGCAGACGTAAAGGACAAATTCCCAATAGTCACAGATTTGCAAGACATAGGTCTGAAACAATAGAAAGATTCAGTCACTTGTTAGAAATGGGAAACACAGATAAAAACATTTCTAACGTGCTTGAAAATGAATACGGCATAAAGAAAAACTGTTTTAGTGTACTAGCCTCTAATTTGCCGTCACCAACGCTTACTTCAAATCCTGATGATCATATTCATTATTCAGAACCAAGAACACTGTCAGTACGCGAATATGCACGAATTCAAAGTTTTCCAGACTGGTTTGAATTTAAAGGTAAATACACAACAGGTGGAGAATGCAGAAAAATCGATGTACCTCGATATACACAAGTAGGTAATGCCATACCTCCGTTATTTGCAGAACAAGTCGGATTAACTTTAATTCAAATTCTCAAAAGGAGAAAATAGCATATCAACAAAGCATTGCATTGAGGTGTCGATAAACATAATTTCATTGTCGTATTTTTCAAGTACTATTCGTTTCCCAATAGAAAAAACTTTACTGGAATTGTCTATATAATTTGATAAACTCCGACCGACATTTATAGAAAGAAATGATGGATCTATAATAATACATCGTGATTTGTTTAATTCACATGCACACTTATAGAAAATAGTTGGATGGACTGTTTCGCTGCATCTGGTTTTTAATGACATTTTTCTTGATATCCCGTTATTCAGAAATAAAGGAAATACTCTATCGTTTTTGTGCCAATTAATAATCTCTTCTGTTTCAAACGTGATAAATAGACTGACTGTTTTATTGTTTATTAGATGTTCTATTTTTTTGTAATAACCGATATTTTCGGGAACATTTATCGGAGAGTTTTCTTTGTTTAATTGATGTCTCGATTCGTAAATTCGAATATAGTTTGAACTGTCTAACAATGTAAGATTTGTAAGCATATTCAGCCTCGATATTATTATCATTGGATTATTGGCGACTATTATATAAATAGTATTTATTACACATAAATATCATCATTGAACTTGCCTTTTTAATAACCAATGTTAGTATTATGCTATTTTATGTTTATCATTTAATTGTAGGTGTCTAGTATACCAATATTAT
>Ga0247611_10007641_pt1 | contig 13501 bp, 16 predicted proteins | sample 177DNAGHGhighgp2_FD_192422 | JGI IMG/M metagenome (GOLD analysis project Ga0247611, IMG submission 192422) | Sheep rumen microbial communities from Palmerston North, Manawatu-Wanganui, New Zealand - 1770 DNA GHGhigh gp2 | ecosystem: Host-associated > Mammals > Digestive system > Stomach > Rumen... | reverse complement strand
ATGACTATATCTAACTATATTTTTTGTATCTGCGATTTGAAGTTTAGATATTTCTCTGTTTTGGTTATATTCAATAAGTTTTACTTTAAATTTTGTTTTTGCTTTTACTTTTGCTTTTTTCGTTTTATCATCTAGATCATATTCTTCTGGGGTAAGTTCTATAAATATTGTAGGAGCTGTATATAACTCTCTACCTATTCCTACATTTGTTCCTGCTCTTTTAAAACTATCACTAGCTTGTCCTTTTTCTTTTTCTGTATTGCTTTCTGTTCCAACATCTTGCTTTCTTACCCAACATTTCTTTTCATTATCCCAAATATCAATATTGCAAAATAAATTTCCATTTATAACTTCATGAGTCCTTTGCCAATTATTTCTTCCATATACTTCATCTAAAATATTCATATCTACCCTAGCATCTTTATATAATAAAAGCATAACTCCAACTTTATCTTTTCCTTGATATTTATATTGAATAACACTTTGTACTCTAGTTGTTATTTCTTCAGCTTTTAAAGTTCTTATCTCATTTTCCACTATAATAGTCCTCCTTGTTATTAATTAAATCTAAATAATCCATTAAGCTTTTCCTCCTGTTCTTTTCTTTAATTCTTCTCTTAATGCTTTTTTCTTGTTATAGATTATTGTTTCTTCTTCATTTACTATGTTCATTTCTATAAGTAATTGTGTATCAGTATATTTTGCAATAATATTTTCATACTTTGATTCTTCCATTAAATCGCCTCCATCTTAAAACTTTTTAACTCTATTTCAGCATTCATCTTCCTGTTTTCTAATTCATCTATAAATTTTTCTAACTTATCAAATTCTTCTTGGCTTACTAAATCGCTATCTGCGAAACAATCTATTGCTTTTGATAAATGGTCAATTCCATCTTGTAATATTTCGATTTCTAAATAATTCATAATAACTCCTTGATTTCAAATACTTTTTGTGATATACTAAAAACAGAGGTTTTAAGTATATCTTTTGAATTAGTCAATGTTGGTAGCGTTGTCTAATTCTTTTTTAATCATTTTTTTCGCATCATAAAGTATTGTATTTATTGTCATTTCTTTAAAACTTTCTTCATTTCTCCATTTTGCTACTTCTGAAATACTATCAAAGTATTTTAAAACATCATATAAAACTCTTTCGTATCTGTTTCCTTTAATAATTCTATAATCAAGTTCTTTTTGTAACATTGTTTTATCTTCATTCAATTGCTTAATTTCATTTTTTTGTTCGCAAAGCTCTTCGCCTTGTCTTATTACTGTTGTTAAAAACATTTTTAATCCTCCATTTCTCTTACAATACTTGCAAGTTTGTAAATTTTAAATAAAGCTTCATTTCTTTCGCTCTCTTTTCTCCACTTCTCTATGTCTTTCATCATAAATGGTATGTTTCCTTTTTGCTCTATTAGAGCCATTATTTCTTCAAATATATCCATAACTTGTCCCTCCTTTCTATCCAAAATAGCCACAAGTGCTTATCCAAGCAACTCCACAAGTTGCAACTTTATAAACTAACATTCCTATGCTCATTATTGAGCTTACTACTACTATGTTTCTTAATAACTTGTCCTCATTAAATCTGTATTTTTTCATTTTCTTTATCCTCCTAACTTACTAATAATTTTACTGATTCTAGTTTTGTTTTTAATTCTGCATTCTCTTGTAAAAGTTCTTCATATCTTGTTCGTGGTACTGTGTCTCCACCTACTTTGATTTTGTATCTTCCGCCTGCTGTCTTTTCGTATTCGTACTTACCACTTGCTAACATTTGATATGCTACTTCTTGTCCTACTTTATGCCTTCGCATAAATTCTTGTAGGCTTATCCATTCTTCCATCTTTCTCACTCTCCTTTCTTTGTTTTTGAACAAATTGTTCTTTGACAAGCCAAAAAAATATCTACTGGCTTAACTCCTAAAGGCTTTGCTAATTTCTTCTTAGCTTTATCACTAGGGTTTCTTCTACCATTTTCCATTTCAGAAATATACTTTATAGAAAATCCTGCCAATTTAGCTAATTGTTCTTGTGTTAGTTCTCTTTTTTCTCTCAAATCTTTTAAAGTCATTTCGTCCTCCTTTCTTGAACATTTTGTTCGTTGTTGCTTGCATTATATACTTCATTTTGTTCGTTGTCAATACCTTTTCGAAAAGTTTTTGAACAAATCGTTCTTTCACTTGTGGCTGTAAGAAAGAAATTTTTAAAAACACTTTACAAAAAGAACTTTTTGTTCTATAATAGAAATCAAAGAGGTGGCTTATGAATAGGTTAAAAGAATTAAGAATTGAAAGAAATGAATTGCAAGAAGATATAGGAAAAATTATTGGTGTTTCTGGAAGAGCTATTGGTAATTATGAAACAGGAAAAAGAAAAATGAGTCCGGACAAAATTACTAAATTAGCTAAATACTTTAATGTTTCTATTGAGTACTTTTTAGGTGAATCTGCCATACGCAATCCTGAAGAACTAAAAAACGTACAATTCGCTAATCACGGTGGACTTGATACAAAGGGATTAGATGAAGAAGATATGAAAGAATTACAGAGACAAATAGATTATATTAAAAAGATGAAGAATAAAGGAGGAAAATAAAGTGATCGTATTAAAATATATTATATCTTTTGTTTTAGCTATATTTACTACTTCATTTCTTTCAATTATATTAACTGTATTGAGAGTGGGGCTTCCTATTTGTATACAAGGAAGAAACAATCCAGAAGTTGATGGTATTGAAAAAGTCGCACTTTATAAATTGCAGAAAAAATATTATTTGTCATTGTTTTTGGATAGTATAATTGTAATAATCTTTTTTTGCATTGTTTTCTTCTTATTAAAAGAAACCTTAATTTTTTATGGTGTTATTGTCCTTTTTAATCTTTTAATAGCATTTAACAAAACAGGACCTACACAAGAAAACCTTATGGAAGTTGACAATAGTATAAGTGCAAACAAGGAGTAGATAATGGAACTATTAAACTTTGAAGAACTTGCTGAACGTGAAAAGATAGATATATTTCACGATAATATAATGAAACAAAAAGCAAAGATAATTAAATATGATGGTACTTCTATTCTTCTGAATAATAAAAAGATACATTCAGAATCGGAAAGAAAATGTTTACTTGCTGAAGAATTGGGACACTATTATTATGATGCTTATTATACTCTTAATTCCGACCAAACATTTATAGACAAGCAAGAGTATAGAGCAAAGAAGTGGAAATGCCTTGCTTGTATATCACGACAATCAATTTTAGATTGTTTTAAACATGGAATAACAAACTTATATGATATTGCAACAGAATTGCAAGTAGAACCAAATATGATAGAATTTGCTTATGATTATTATAAAAGAAATGCTTAACACAAAAGATATAATGCTCTAATGAGCATTTAATTTTTAACGCAATAATCGAACGGAGGTTTTGTGGTGGCAAAGAAAACTAATTTTGAAGTAAACGGAAAACAATACTATAGAGTAACTAGAACAGTAGGTCATAAACCTGATGGTACTTCGATAAGAAAAACATTCTATGGTTCTGGTATAAATGAAGCTAATCAAAAAGCAGATGAATATATTGCCGATATAGAAAAAGGAATTAGTGTCGATTATAAGAATATGGATATTAATAAACTTGTTTCTACTTGGCTATATACTATCAAAATAAATGACAGCAATTTTAAACCAGGTTCGTTTACAAAATATGAGGGGATTTATAGAAACTATATTCAGAATAGCGAGATTGCCTTTTTAAAGGTGTTTACTTGCAAAACAATATCAATTCAAAAGTACTATAATAAATTATCTGAAAACGGCAAATCTGAAAGCCAAATTAAGAATCTAAATAAAGTATTAAAAGGAGCTTTTAATTATGCTCTTCAAGAAGGATATTCCTTAAAAAATCCTTGCCAATTTGTATCTATTCCTAAAAATAACAAAAACTTTGATGAAACAGAAGAAGAAGATATAGAAATATTCAATAATAATACTATTGATAAAATTATAAAAATTTGCAATAATGAAATAAATAATGGTTCTACTGATTATATCTATTATATGATTATACTCACTCTAGGAAGTGGGTTAAGACAAGGAGAAATATTAGGGCTTCAAAATAAATATATTGATAAGGACATAAAAGTTAGAAAACAACTTATTAAAATAAAGAAATTTGAGGGTACTAAATCCACAGGTTATGAACAAAAGTTAATAACTCCCAAAACCTCAAATAGTGTAAGAACAATTGATTTACCTGAAATAGTTATAAATATAATAGAAAAATATAAAAAAATTCAAATTAGCAAATATAATGAGCAAGGAAAAGAATTTAAAGAAGATTCATTTTTATTTACCACATCTTCTTGCAAAGTATTAGATGGAAGCAATTTATTAAAAAAGTGGAAAAGATTTTTAATTAATAATAACATTCCATATAAGAAATGGCACTCTTTAAGACATAGTTATGCATCTTTGTTATTTCAAGCAGGTGCAGATATAAAAACCGTACAGGAGCTTTTAGGACATTCAGATATTAATACAACATCTCAAATCTATGTTCATGTTTTTCCAGAGAATAAGAAAAAATCTGTTAATCTATTAAATGAAAAACTATTACAAACATAATTTCTTTTAATTATCACATTTTTATCACATTAGTTTGTGATAATTGAAATTGATACAAATTAATAAAAACGTAAAAGTATTGATTTTAATATATTTTTAAGTTATTATAAAATATTACAAAATGATAAAAATTGACCATGAGGTCGCAGGTTCGATCCCTGTCGCCTCGACCAAAGTACTAGAGTATCAAGGATTTTAAAAATCACTTGATATTCTTTTTTTATTATTTATCACATATTTATCACATTAGTTTTTTAAAAAAGAAAACTAGCCTCTAAAGGCTAGCCATTTTTATAATCTCTTCGAAGTCTCTTGTCTGTGCTATGTACTTCATGCTCTCTGCTGATAATATCTCGTAATCTTTAAGTAGTGAATTATATTCCTCCTCGCTTTTTACATTTAATACTTTTATCATATGTAATGATTTTTCAAATGCTTCTTTCATATAAATCACTCCTTCCCTTTTTCTCCATTATAGCACATTATTTTTGCAAAGTCTGTCGAAGTTTGTCGAAGAAATAAAAATATTTAACGTGAAAATCCATTTTAAAGCATTTTTATTTTTTATTTGATAAATTTTATTGCAAAATAATTAATATAATGTTAAAATTGCTTTACATAATTCTAAAAGGAGGTGATACTATGTCAAGACAAAGTAAAATCTTAATCGAACAAGAGCAAGAATACATGGAAAGTTTAACAGAAGGGCAATTAGCAGAATATCTTGCAGAGTTAGATATTCTTGAACCTGATGAAGATTAAAAAATAGGTAGCTTGTAAAAAAGCTACCTATTTATAATTATTTATCTTTATATATGCTTTTCTTCCTGTTGCGATTACTTTTACATAGTCTACTTTAGTAGAAATATTTTTTAATACCTTAATCTTTGTGTTTTTTAGATATGTATATTTCTTTCCTGAAAGATTTTTCTTCTTATATAAATAGCATTTCTTTTTAAGAGTCTTTTTCTTTCCTACAGTATTTTTAATTTTCTTTTTAGTTGATTTTTTTGATGTAGATTTCTTAGAAGTATTCTCTTTGTTGGTTTTACTAACTTGATTGTTATTTGACTGCTCATTGCCTTTGTCGTTTGAGAATATCCAGAAAGACTTTGCGTTGGCATACCTTTCGAAGTTAGCTTTGCTTACATAAGCTGATGTACCTTTTACTTCTACGTTAGCATTTCTTCTGCTTGCTGTATTAAATTTACCATTATATAAATATGGATCCATTACTCGAATTGTGTTTCCATCTAAACTTGCAAGTACTATGTAGTGTCCTGAACTTGTAAATAGTCCACTTCCACAACTACATATTATATAATACTTAGATGATCCTACTGCGTTCTTCTGTGACAAATATGTCATAGCTTTGTTAAAGTCATCTGTTTTATGATATTCTTTAAATCCAAAGTAATCTGCTACAAAAGGATAGAATGCCCAAGCTGTTCCACTTGAAGCTGTTCTGTAGCCGTTATCTACAGATAAGCTTGCAAGAGTAGTTGGAAGTATGGCACCTTTTGCACTTGATACTACCATTGCAGAACAAGTTGGACCGCAAGCACTAGACTTCATTGTTTGTGTTTTGTTATTTGTAGAAGTATAAAGTTTTGTTGCCCATCTGCTATCTGCTTGTGAGTAATATGTAAGTCCTTGCCATTTTCCAAGTAAGTTAAGTCCTTTTCCTGCATTGTCTCCATCATAACTGATGTTTTCTTGTTCTAATAATGCATCAGCTTCTAATAAACTTTCATCTGCTCCCTCGTCTGTTACTTCTTCCTCTTCTTTTATTGTTGACTTTGCTATCTCTTTTGTCTCTACTTTTCCACCATTTTCTACTGCGTTCTTTGTATCTGCGACCTCTGATTGTGTTTCTTCTGATACTACTATTTCTTTAATTAGCTCTGTTTGAACCTGCTGTATATTATCATTTATTTTTGAATTTGGTAAATATACTCCACATATTATTCCTATTATAGCAGTTATTAAAAATAATACTATAATTACAATTTTCTTTTTAAAGTTATCTTTCATTATGAGCCTCCTTATACTAATTTTAAAATTCCTTTTTCTATAAGCATATCCCATTTTGTATCTACATAACTATTTCCACCTAATCTGTTATATTCTTCTTTTGCTTCAAATGCGTATCGTATTTCTTCGTCGCTAAATTGCTCTCCTTTTTCACATCTACGCATAAAGTCAACTAAAAATCTTTTATTAGAATTTAGTTTTGTATCTTCTATTTTATTTGTAAGTCTTTTTTCCATTGCTGTTAATTTGTTGTTTATATCCATTTCTCTTGCTTCATTGGATTTTATTTTAGAATTTGTATTTGCTGATATTAAAGATTGAATTACTATTCCTATTACTCCAATTATGGCAACTGTTATTTGAATCATATTTTTTCCTCTCTTTATTTTCTTTTAATATTAGTTAATACTTTGCTATATCATCTATTTGAGGTATCATTTTTTATCCCCCCCCTATTTTAATTTCCTCTTATAAATAAAATGGAACAAGTCATATTGTCACCATTAGTAGTAGTGACTTTAAGATGGGCATTATCAGTCATAGTTACTTGACAATAATTTGAATTTCCCCAAATTGTCTTGACACTTAACTGGTCATGGTTACCCCCTGCTATCCAAAACATATATAATGCTTGATTGGAAACTAATATTAATCCATGTCCACCTACTTCGGTGTTAGCTATAAAAGTTGTTCCCCATCCTAATTGAAAACATCTAGGAGCAAATGCCCCATTATTTAAATCTATTTTATTAGTTTGTATTCTATTGCAAGTTAAAATATCAATTAAATTAATTTCACCTGTATCAGCATGAATATATACTAAATCTTTCCAATTTTGTAGGTCCTCTCCTGCTCCTCCAACAGTACTTTGGATTACTAATTTATTACTGCTACCTGAACCACTAAAATTAGGCAATATTCTAAATTTATCTCCATAACCATCTTCTTTAAAAAAGATATTTCCGCCACTTCCAAATCTTATTGAATTACCTTGCATATTTAATTCACCTGTCATAACATCGCCTGATTTATTTACAACATCTGATTGAATTGCAAATCTCTTCCAATCACTCCATATATTTGAACTAAATATCCTAATATAAGTTTCATAATCATTATTGTTTGGAGTTCCGTGCCTGTACCATATTTGTTTCACTATATTATATCCTTGTTGATTTCCTGTTATAACTTTAAGCCAACCATTCACTCCTGTTGGTATATTTGTTGGGGTATAGTCTACTCCGAAATAATATTCTCCCTCTTGTTTATAATCATTTAAGTTTGTCCCTGCATTAGTTATGTTTATAACTTTATTTGCTTTTTGATTATTCAAGTTATTTATATTTATGTTTATCAATTCAACTAATCCATCTAAAAAATCATATATCTTCGTATTATCTAAATCATATCTAATTATCAATTCTTGTAATGTTCTTGGTGGTTGTCTATCTTGTATATTAGGTTGTTTTGGTCTTTTTGGCTTTTCTATCATTGTTTCCTCCTATAAGAAAAAGGTCTCTACTTTTTAGAGACCTTCATATATACTTTTCCATTTTTAATTGTGAAATTCTTGTCTAATTGTTTATATATTTCTAATCTTTCTTCTCTTGTACTTACTGATGAATTAATATATTCAACAAGTTTTTGCTTTTCACTATTTTGCAACGCATAAGATTTTCCTGCAATTAATAATCTGTTTCCTGCTCCTGTAATATTGTTATTTAGATAGTTTATTGTTTTTGCTTTCGCACTTCCTGCAATTGTTTTTCCATTTTTGTCTTTATCTGCTCCAAATGCTTTTTCAGAAAGTTTATTCTTATATTTTAAATATTCTGTCATGTCAATATTGCTTTTGCTTAAAAGGTTATTGTATAAATTATCATCTTTGCCTGTTCCATTAGCATATATTATTTCTTTAGTTTTATTAGAATAATTAGAATCAGCTAATACTTTATTCTTTTCATTTTCTTTGCTTATTCCTTTTGTCTTTGCTAAATAACTTAAGTATTCACTTTGCTTTCCTCCACCTTTTTCGATTTCTTTCATTGTAGTATATAATGTTGATGGTTTTACTTCTTCATTTACTTTTTTAGCATAATCTAACTTGTTCTGTTCTTTAGCATAAGAATATATATTAGAGATTGCAGTTTCTTTTTGTTCTTGTGTTAGCTTATTATAGTCGCTTGTTTTTATAAAGTTCTCTATTAATTTATGAGATGTTTGTCCGTAGTTTTTAGTAAATTCTGCATATTCTTTATTACTTAATCTATAAGTCTGTTTATTTAATTGAACTGTCTTGGTTAGTATATCTGGTAATAATGCACTATTTTTATTTTCTTCATATAGTTTGTTTAGTTCCATATCTACTTTATCTGTAGATACCTCTTTTACTGTTGCAGGATTTATAAAGTTGTTTACTGCTCTTAAAGGCAAGTTTACTTCTTGTTTTAATTCTTTTCCCCATATATCTGTCTTAATTGGTAGAGTTTGCCTCAATCCAGGTATTTTATTTTTGATTTGATTTATAGTTTGATCTACTGCTTTTCCTATTGTTCCTGTTGCTGTTGATTTTGTTGTTCTTTCATATTTATCCGTTGTTTTTGCTACTTGCCCCATTAAAGTTGGAAAGAATTGATTTACATACGATTTTCCTGCGTTAGTCATTATATTTCCTAAACTACCTAAATTATCAGAAGTATTATAAGAAGATAATGCACTTGTTAAACCAGAAATCATTGACATTTCACTCATAGGATTTATAGCAGTTGCTCCTGCATTTAATAAGTTAGAAGCTCCTTTTATTGCTTGATTTAATCTATCCTCTTCGCTTTTCTTTTCTGTACTCTTTTCAGTTTCTTCTTGATTGAATAATTTATGTGTTTCTGCTCCTATAAACAAAGGTATTCCTGTTGGAGCTAACCAGTCCAATGAATATGTTTTTCCTGCAATCTGAATTGAGTAACTTTGCTTTCCTTGCTCTTCTTCATACTTCTCTTTATCTTTGTCGTCTCCTCCACTTGCTTTAAGTATTCCTGCATTTGCTAGAGCATAACCTACTAGAGCTATTCCTGTTCCTGTCATACCTTTAGATAAATTATCTATATATTGATTTACTGATATATTTCCTTTTCTTAAATTTACTAAATCTACTGTTGCTGACTTTGCTATTTGTAATGGGCTGTATTCCATTCCTGTTTTTGCAACATTCATAGGGGTTTTCTTAAATGGTAGTACTGCTCCTGTAAATAGTTTAGTTGCTAAATTCTTATTTTCAAATTGAGCTACTGCAGATGCTATTGCATTTGCTTGATGGAATGTTGCTTCTTTTGCTTGTTGTACTGCATAGTTCCTTGCTTTGTTTAGTTGTGCATCTGTTATGTTATCTACATCTATTTTATTAGCTGTAATATAATCTGCTAATGCTTTTTGATATCCTGCTTTTAAACCTATTCCATCTTCTGCCTCTAACAAAGTATCATTTAATTTGAATAGTCTTCCTAGAGTATTTTCCAATACATCAGATTTAAAAGTTCTTCTTGCATTTTGTAATCTTGACTGTGGATTAAATTTACTTTCATTTAACTCTAGTCTTGATTGTACTTCAACGTTCTTAAAGTCATTCTTGGCAAATTCTTTTGTCTTTTTATTTGCTCTTCTAAGTGTTTTTGTTCTCTCCATTTCTGGATTGAATTTACTTACAACATCTTCTATTCCTCCTGCAAGCTTATCTTTTACTCTTTGCATTTTTCCCATAGCAAAGTTACCTATCATATTTCTACCATGTGTTCTCATATTCGCTAACATTGAAAAGTATCTCCAAGTATCTATCTTTTCAAGCATACTCTTTGGAACTTGTTGTCCTAGTTCTTCATATACTTCGTCAATGTTTTGTAGCATCTGCTCTTGATTTTCAGACTCCATTATCTTATTCATCATTTCTGGAGTTAAATTGAATAAATCTACTTTATTAGTTATGTCTTTCCCTTGTTTGTTTACAATTTGAATATTACCATCCGCATCTGTAGTTATTGTTCCACCCTTCTTTTTAGCAAGTTCTTTATTCATTTTATCTATTGACCTTTGCAACCATGTAACTTGTCCTTGTGGAGTTTGATGGTTTAATATTGTTAATGCTTGTAAAGTTTGTCCTGTACTTGTTCCTGCTAGAGCTGTTGTTTGTATTGCATCTTGTAATTGCTCTGCACTTCCTGTCTTAGAGAAATATTGTATTAATCTCTCTCCTACTGCTATATCTACTGAAGTTATTCTTTCTCCATTTAAAACTCTACTTCTTAATGCTTGTAACTCTGCTTCTGGACTAGATGTTGTTATTCTTTGGTCTGCTTGCGCTAATTGTCCTTTATTTGTTTCTGGAACGTATGTATCTGTTCCCATTAAGTCTTTTGCAATAGATTTTGCTTCTGCTGTTGTGTTATCGCTTTCAATAATACTCTTGTAGTGTTTTCTAAATTTTCTATTTTCTTCTGGTCGTTCTATTTCATTCCAGTTTATAGTCTCGCCTTTTGTATTATTATTTTGTGTTTCTTGTATATTTTCTTGATTATTCTGCATATTATTAATATTAGTAGAATCAATTTTGACATTTTGTTCATTTTGTGGTATACTATTATTAATAAGATTCATACCACTGTCCATTTCGGATGTGTTTAACCCAGGAGTCTGATTCTCATGGAGTGCAGTGGAAGAATCTGTTTTTTTATTGTTTTTGAACTTATACATTGTTTGTAATTCTAAATTATGATGTTTATCTGACACATAAGTAACAACGACATTATTTCCATCAATATTTTTTTCGAATTTGATTACAGGTTTACCTTGTGGAGATTCCCCAGAAATTTCAACTGAATCAGGATTATTAATTATATCTGGAATGTTAGCAAAATCACTTTCTGTTATTGGAACTTGACCTCTTGGTAATTCTGTTTCCTCACTACCATGATCTTTTATTACTTTTCTAACATCATCCGTCTTTAATGAAATATTATATCCTTCTACGTTTATTCCTAATTTATTCTTTATAAAATTAGATGCTTTTTGTTGAATTTTTCCCAAATACATTTTAAAATTCCCAGGAACTTCTCTAGATTTCTTTGCAAAATTTATAATGTCTTCATTATTGTTTGCTATTGAGATTTTATTACTTTTTATATTGTTAATTTCTTTTTCTGTATATCCATTAAAAGAATTTTGTGTGAAAGAATCTATTGAATTATTTTGTAACTTTGCTTCTTTGTTCTGGTTTATAGTATTTATATAATCCTGGTTTGGCTCGATATTCTTGCCTAATGCGTTAGTATATCCATTTCTTAATTGCTCATCTATAACTAATTCTATCTTCTTTGAAATAGCATTATTTTCGCTTCCTTTGTCATCAATTATATTTTGTAATCCTTGTGCTATTTGATTATATGAGTAACCTTGCTCATTATGTAATATATCCATTGCTTTGGTCGTTGCACTTAATTTAGTTCCTCCACCTTTTTGAGTACTTCTATTATCAGAGCTTGATATGTATGCAAGATCTTCTCCCATCTGTTGTGCCATTTCTTGAAAGTATGGTTTTACTTTAGGGTTGTCATATTGATAAGCATTTACATTTGTCTGTTTACCAATAGTACTCATATCTCTATTTTTTAATGGAGATTCTACTTCGTTACTTTCATAATTGCTCATTGCTTCAAAAGCTACATCTTCAAATGATTTATTTTGTGTTTCTTGTTGTTTCATTGGAAGTTGAACTTCTTGTTTTTGCTTTATTGGAGCTACTTGTTTTGTTTCAACTTCTTTATTTAAATCATTTATAACTTGGCTTAATGCTTTTTCGCTTGGTGCTGTTTCAATAAACTCTTGCATTTGATTATAAGAATTTTCATCATAGTTTTGTTTTATACTTTCTAGTTTATTCCTTGCTTCTTGTCTTAATGTTTCTGTTTTTTCTGCTTCTAAGAATCCATTTTGAGATGTTTTTGTTTCTTGGTTGATAACCTTATTGTCTGTATTTTGTGATTGTATATTTTCCTGTGTTACTGCTTGAACAAACTCCTTTGCTTTTTGTATGTCTTGCTCACTAGCATTTTGTTTTCTTAAGTCTGCTTCTATATCTTGATTATTGTCTCCACCTAATCCAGCTAAATTAAGTATAGCTGTAGATAATGTAGTCGCTTTTATAGTTTCGCTTGTATTATTTAGCCATTCTTTCCATTCAGGTAATTTCTTGTTGTTTACAACTCTATCTATTAAATTTCCTACATTATCTTCTACTATCTCTTCTAAGTTTTCTCCTATTATTCCTGTTGCTTTATCTGCGATATTTCTTCCTAATTGTGATTTTATTTTACTTTCAATCGTATTATTAACTAGTTTTTGGATAGAACTTTTTTCAGCTCCTTTAGTTAAGATGTTTGCATCAAACATTTTCTCTGTCAAGTATGACGTTATACCTTTTGCTATTCCTGTTGCCATTGCTTTACCAGAGGCATCTTTATTTTCATTTAATACTTCTTGTGCAGAACTTCCTCCAACTTGTAAACCTTGTAAAACTGCTCCTCCGCCTGTACCTGCTGTCAATAAAGCATTAGTTGCTACATTTGCTACCGTATTGGTTGCTCCTGTTACTGTTCTTACACCTTTATCCTCTAATCTACTATTTACTTTATTAAAATATGTTGCTTTATCATTTATTTCTCTTCCCTTATCTACAATTTTGTTGTACCAATTATCTAGTTTTTCTTGTTCTTTCTCATTCGCTATTAGTTTAGCTGTTTTTACTACATCAGATGCTAGTGTAGTTCCTATATTTGCAACTCCCCCTA
>Ga0247611_10007640_pt1 | contig 13501 bp, 15 predicted proteins | sample 177DNAGHGhighgp2_FD_192422 | JGI IMG/M metagenome (GOLD analysis project Ga0247611, IMG submission 192422) | Sheep rumen microbial communities from Palmerston North, Manawatu-Wanganui, New Zealand - 1770 DNA GHGhigh gp2 | ecosystem: Host-associated > Mammals > Digestive system > Stomach > Rumen... | reverse complement strand
CGACCGGTGCCGCCAAGGCTTCAGGTGGAGCCGCCGCCGTCACCAAGCCCGCCGCCGTCACCAAGCCCGCCGCCAAACCCGCCACGAAACCCACGGAAAGCCGCCAAGCCTCCCAGGAAGACATCAACGACCTCTTCCGCCAAGCCACCGATTTGTTCGAGTAGGGACTACTGCTTTCCAGTCCCCGCGTGGTCATCGCTGAAAAACGAATGATTCCCTGCAGCTGGCGGCCGGAGCTGCGTGAAATGGAAGCAGCTGAACGACAGTAACTTACAAAAATCAACCTCTGCACAATGCAGAGGTTGATTTACATAAAACACTGCTACCCAGGCGTTTCCATTTCACACCAAAACCAGGAAAAGCTACCCAATCCCCCATTTTGTCGCTCACAACAAGATCCCGGGCCGGAAAAATAAGCGAAATCCCGATAAAATCCCCGAATGTGTGTCCGCGTAGGTAAGGAAATGAACTTCATGACATGACCAGGAGTCATTTCTCCCGCCGCCAATCCACCGATTTGTTCGAGTAGGGACTACTGCTTTTCCAGCAGCGTCAGGCCATGGGCCTTGCCGGCCACGAAGGGAGGGGTCGCCTCCCCGCCCCGCCAGATACAGGGCACATACAGGGGCCAGCCCTTTAAGAAGCAGGACTGCATGAACACATCCCCCGGGCGGAGCTTCGAATGTTCCGACGACAGGACCTCGAACCGGTCCTCCCCCAGGTAGCGCAGCCGCACCACCCGGTCCGGCGCCCAGCCCAGCACCAACTCGTCATCCTTCTCCAGCTCGTCACTCGTGACACAAGCCCTTTTGGTCACATAACCAGAGTCGTCCCGGGCGGAAATCGCCTGCCGGAACGACTTGAAGTCCGCATAACCGACATACCGGGCCAGCAGGTTCAGCGTAGAAAGCCGCGGCACCGTCGCGCCGGGGACATAGCCCCACAGGCGCTTCAAGGTCGAAGCGCCGAGACTCTCGCCCAGCGTGGCCAACATCTCACCCGCGAGCCGCTCAAACCCCGTCGTGGACCGAAGCGGCTCCCCGTGCTTGGCCTCAACGGCCGACATCAAAGCCTCAAGCTCCGGAATCTGCGTCATGGTATTCATGTTCCAAAGTTATGCTTTCTCGCCGGAAATGCAAGCACCCACCTTGAAAATGGACCTAAAATGGACTTACAAACGTACCATGGTCAGGTCGAGGTGCTTCTCAATTCGGGCGGGACGGTATGAATGGCGCCATTCGAGAATCCGCAGCCGGCCGCCCCCGATATCAAGCAAACGAAAATAAAGTTTAATCTTTGCTTTCGCAATGATTATATAATATATTCAACATTTATCATTGCGTTTACAATTTTTATTTGCATCTTTGCGCTGAAACACATAAGACATGGACAATATGTGGACAGAACTTAGTGATATGGCCATTCTGAACAAGCTTGGGGCGAGGCTAAAAGCCTATCGCATATCGAGAGGTCTTAAACAGCAGGAATTGGCCATGGAGTCAGGCGTTGGTGTAAGCACCATCGCCAAGATAGAGAGCGGGCAGTCCGTTTCGTTCTCATTACTAATCAGTGTCATGAGAACGCTTAGATTACTTGAAAACCTGGACTTGCTTGTACCTGAGCAGAAGCCGTCACCGATGGAACTGCTGAAGATGCAGGGCAAGCAGGTAAAGCGTGTAAGGACAAAGAAAGATTAAGCAATGAATGAAATACCCGTCATACAGATATACCTGTGGGGCAAACTTGTAGGAGCCATGTCGTGGGATGACGAAAGGGGCTATGCAGAATTCCAGTTTGATGAACGTTTTCGCCGGTCTGGATTAGATATTGCACCGCTCATGATGCCGTTGGAAAAAACCCGTGGTGTCATCTCATTCCCCACAAATGCAAGAACGAAGTGCTTCAGCGGCCTCCCGGGTCTGATAGCCGATGCCCTCCCCGATAAGTTTGGAAGCCAACTAATTACGGAATGGTTCGCCCAACAAGGAAAAACGGAGAGTATGATTACTCCGCTCGACCGTCTATGCTACGAAGGCAAACGAGCTATGGGAGCCTTGGAGTTTGTTCCTGCTGCTGATGTGGAGGGCGTGAACGAATCGACAGAAATCTATATTCGAGAACTGATGGCATTGTCCGAGTCAATCTTCAAGGAACGAAGCAAATTTCAGGAACTCATTCGCCAGAACGACAAGTCGATTCTTGACATCCTTAAAGTTGGTACGTCTGCAGGTGGTGCAAAGCCAAAGGCGATTATTGCCTACAATGAAGCAACCGGAGAAGTACGTTCTGGCCAGGTTCCCGCACCAGAAGGATTTTCATATTGGCTTTTGAAGTTTGATGGAGGCACTTATAGCGAGCATAATGAGATAAGCGATAATCCACAGGGCATCGGAAACATAGAATATGCCTACTACAAGATGGCTGTTGCCTGCGGCATCACCATGTCGGAGTGTCAACTGTTGCCGGAAGGTAACTGCAACCACTTTATGACACGCCGCTTCGACCGAACACCCGCGGGGGAGAAAATTCATATGCAGACAGCCGCAGGTATTGCTCATCTGGACAGAGACATGCGCCACTCATACGAGGAATTGTTTGGCGTATTACGGCGACTGGGACTGAACTACAAAGACTTCGAGCAGTTGTATCGCCGCATGGTGTTCAACGTCATCGCACGTAACCATGACGACCATACCAAGAACTTTTCATTTCTCATGGACAAGACCGGCAAATGGTCGCTTGCCCCGGCTTATGACTTATGCTACTCCTACAATCCTGCTGGCAGATGGACAAGCCGTCATCAGCTTTCACTCAACAGCAAAACTGATGAATTTACCCGGAAGGATTTGTTGACTGTGGCAGAGAACATCGGCATACGTTACGCCAATCACATCATCGAGGAAGTTCTCTCCACGGTAGCATCCTGGCCTGATACAGCAAAAGATTGTGGGGTAAGACCTGATCATATAGAGGCGATCAGCAAGACGCTCCTGCTGAACATCAAAGAATAATCTTTCCGTCGGCATTGCCGTGTCACTATTTTCTGGAACAGGTCTTCCATAGGGACTGCTTTTCCAGCAGCGTCTGACCATGTCCCTCCCCCTCCCCGAAAATGGACTTAACCACCAGGCGGCGGACCTCTGACACCCGCCATTCCCCCGTCCGCGTTGACACCCTAAATACCTTCTGAAGAGGCCGCTGACCGCATTTTCCTGTCAACGCGGATTCTCCGGGACAAGCCTGAAAATGGACCTGAAATGGACTTGACCATGCAAGCGCAAGTCCCGAACTTTGTGGAAATAACAAACGGAAAAACTATCATTTACAGTACCATGGCCAGATTTATCGTTACGACAAAACGGATGACCCAATTCAACGGCATCCGCATCGAGCCCGGCATGTCCGTCGAAGTCATCACCAACAACTTCAACAACCCCCTGCTGATGAATGGCGGCCAACCCGTCGTCGATGCCTTCATGAGAATCTACGGCATTGACATCCGGAAGGCGGGTATCTTGAACCAGTCATATCTTGATGTGGAACGAATTGGATAAAAGTCTGCATGAACGAGAACAAACTCGCGGTTCAAGCCTTTTCTAAACTTGACCTGTTTTTAGAGGGAGCCCTTGATGCAGAATTAAACGCTGTAATTCGGACTCGCGCCATTGTTGGAGGGCTTTGTCTGGTGATTCCACTATGGGGATTAGAGACAATTATTTATATTATCGCCCTTTGGGGAACCTATGTCAAAATCGCCAATATCAGCACCGTTCCTTTCAAAGACCACCTCTTACAGAACGTCGGAGGTGCGATAATTGTCAATATTATCATCAGCATTGCTACAGGTCTGATTTTGGATACTCTTGGCGCTCTGACATTTGGTTTGACATTTTTACTTTCCTTTGTTATCGGCTTTGCGAGTGTCTCGATTTCAGGTATGGCATATGTTAAGGCTCTGAAAGCACTTCATGGCAGCAAGGCTAAAGCAGACCTGAATTTAAAATCCGGGCTGGCCTCAATGAATAATAAAACAGGGTTCAGCCGGCAAACATCCTCATACATCAATAAGATAAACGAGTACGTTGAGATTCCTACCGAAATTAACACTGTTCAGTCCCGACAAACGCCGCCCAGCAAGAGCGAATCAAATAATGGTCAGGCTACGTATCAAGTCATATTAAATAAATGTGGCCATAATAAGCTACATGTCATTAAGATTCTCAAAGAAGGATTAGGACTTGACCTTAGAGAAGCCAAAAATTTAGCGGATAGTACGCCCGGACTTGTTCTTAAGACGTCTGATAAATCCAAGGCTGACGCTATTCATAATGCTTTAACGGGAATCGGTGCTGATGCCGTAATCATATCTCCATCCCAAATTATAGGTCCGGTCAATCAAGCACAACAGCTAAGCTCAACCGAGCAGGAATTCATTGAGATGTATAAAGAGTATGCAGCTGATGGTGAGATTTCGGAACGGGACCGGAGAATGCTGAACAAGATGCGGGAACGAATGGGTATCAGTGAAGAAAGAGCAAAAGAAATCGAAAAGACACTATTATAGCAACATGAATATATCAATCCCCTTCACAGAGCTGAATACACTCATTCAGCAGAAGACCAAGAAGCCCGTAGCGTTGAGCTTTGTTTCTAACGATACAATCAACGTTACTTATCCCCTGAATCTGTTTCTGAAAACCGTTGATATCGCCGCGAAAGTCCAGATTCTGGATGTCAACGGGGCCCATATCCGAGCCAGAGTTGACATGGGCTCGGCCGGAAACCTTGCCCTTCAAGGAGGCTTCGGACTCCTTGGGAACATGCTTCCGGAAGGTTTGGTGGAATCCTTCGCGGACGGAATCGCCGAAATCAATCTTGCCAAGATTCCGAAACTTGAAAAGACCCTGGAGATGGTTGAGGTGAAGAGAGTCGCCGCTGCGCCCGAGGTGCTTAATCTGGAAGTGGGGATGAAGTAATTTATGACACAAATAACTATCAAGCAACTGCTTATCCACAATGAAGGGCTTGAACGAGCAACGTATCGAAAAGAATATACGCCACAATAAAGATAGATATATTGGGGTCTTTACTGATAACAAGTTCTGGGGGAAAATACCCCAACTGGCCCATAAAGGAGGACTACTCGCCATCATTCATGCAGCCCTCTTCTATCACATATTACGGGCCCCAACGACTCCTAATAGTGTTAAGTTTTCTATTCTCCCCTATCTCGGATTCTTCGTCGCTCCACTTGACTTGATACCAGATATATTACCTGGTTTAGGATTCACTGATGATGTTTTCGTCTTGTCGTATGGGGTTCATTCTCTACGTAATACGCTCATACAATATACCACCCCCGCAATTCTTTACAAGGTGATCGAGAATACAAAAGCCGTATTTAAAAACGAGTCCGAAGAAAACATTAAACAAATAATCAATTCTCTACACTACTATGAGCAACTTTAAAGATTGGTTCGGCAGAACTTTCAAAGGAAAACGAATTGCCATGATGGGTCTTAAAGGAAGCGGAAAAACTCAGTTTTTACAGTCCCTAGGATGCCCTACGGCTAATCCGAACGTAATCAGTCAAACAGAAAAATACAACTGGTTCAAAGTTACATACCTTGAGAAAACAATCTACATTAAAGCTGGGGTAGATAGAGGTGGTGGACTTGAGCTCTTCAAAGCCAGTTTTAACAAAGCATTGCTCAAAAGCGACTGGCTATTTATTATGGTCGATATTCAGAAATACATTAGCAATCAATTAGATGATGAAAGTCATGAACCTTATAAACAACAACTCTTCGCGAGGCTAGATTATATTAATAATAACATCCCCCATGTTTTTAAAGATAAGGTTTACATTATATTGACACATGCGGATCTGCTCCCTAATGCATCGTCGGAGCTTATCAATGTTTTTCAGAGAGCCACAAAAGAAAAACCATTTGAGGTTTTAACCAAGAACTGTTATTTGCTAAATGCGAAGGACAAGAGACAAGTATTGGATGTTTTTAAACGCATTGCACAAATATGAATAGTATATTGTGGATACAATCTGATGCCCTCGGTGGCAGCGACCATTACTATGTAGATGGAAAGATTGTTGATTCTAAAAATGGACCTTTAAAAGAAAAGGCCAATGCAATTCTTGTAAGAGCTCAAGAGTCCAAGTCAGTAAGAATCAACGACATGAAGCGATATAGAGAGATACTCCAATCACCTAATTTCACTGTCGCAATCAGTATCACTGGAGAATTATTATATAAGTCCATCTTTAATGAGCGCGCAAATGACGGGAGACTACAATCATTTGTCTTTTGGTGTACCAAAACAGAAATATACCATTTTTGGGATATTCTGAAGATCTGCAGTTCGAGTCTTGGTTATACGTTGAGAGATCAAGAGCAAAAGGTCGTGTATGATTATTTATGCCGTGTAAATAAAAGACGTATAACCAGCCTATTGGCTATTCTCTGTGTAATAACTTTTAGTATAATAACATATGCGGTCACAAAGTCCTAGCATTGATAGTATTATCAATAACAAATCCGTTTTCCCTATCGTGTCTGATGAGAAACGGGAGAATTATAAATACGATAACGCATTTTATAAACTTGACGCTAGAGTTCAACCACTGGCGGTTAATGAAGTAGAGATGCTTAAGAAGGCCGGTCTTTTATGCCCCAGCACTGTAAATGTGGGTCAAATACTAATCAAGCACCCGTACCTTCCTTCTACGTTCATTGAGGCCGGCTTTGATTATACTCAGTATCTACAAGAAAAGTTTGGCCATTATGCTGTTATTTTGAATTATTTAGGCGCAAAAACGCAGGAATTGAAAGCGATTATCGCCAAAAGAGAGAAACGAGAAGTCTCCGCAGACGGGAAAATCAATTACAAAAAAATGGGTTCTTTAAAAGGGTGGTTTAAAAGAACAATCCTGAATACACATGAGGTCAAATTCGAAAAGAGCATCGTCGGAACGGGTAGGAGATTCTACGAAAAGGCGAAAGAATATGCAATCGCCAAAGGTTTAGAGAGAGATCCTTTCGTTCAAGAACTGTTATGCCTGCAAAAAGATAGTCCCATCGAAGAATATCATTGTGACGTGACAATCTCAAAAGATTACAATGATATCATAGATGCAGCGGCCTCTCTTTCTGTGATGGAAGGGGTGTTTACAATTGATGGCAAATTTAAGGAAACCATATCGACCAGACTACAAATTGCTATAAGTCAAACACTCAAGTTCAACGAATAAACATAATCAATATGGAAGCCACGTTTACAAATGTTTTTCGTGTAATTGTTCGAAAAAAGAAGGAGAATCCCGAAGCTGACTGGGAAACGATCAGCCAGGAAGTTGCACAGGAGTTTGAAGTCTCTGTCAATCTGAAGGAAATGAAGGACATCAATTCCTTTATCGAGGAGACGGACCGCCTGTATCAAAAGTTCAGCGAACAAAAACGCGAAGGGGCTTCCCGGGAGGTCTTCTTCGCGAATGAGTTTGACAGAATCGCCGAGGGGAAAGGCTGGAATGAAGAGCAGAAAGAGATTGTCTTGAACAAAATAAAAGAAGTCAAACCAAGCGAAGAATAGGAGGATAAATCATGAATTATGATACGCTGAACAGTGCCGTCTCTGCCATCGAGAGTGCTGCGGAGAATAATTATACCTGCCTTTCCGGTGCATTGGACAAACTTCTCTCCGAACAGCAGCAAACTGAAGTTGATGAAGAATTGAGCGAATTCGTAGAATCTTCATCCGAGAGCAATCTTGCGAAGGCAATCGCCGCATCTACAGCGATTGCCTGTAAGGCAAATGGAAAAGAAATCAACCCTTTCATCATTGCTTCTCAAGCTGAACAAGCCGCTGTCCTTATCAAGGGTGCAATAGATGTCGTCAATGGGGATATTACCGTAGATGAACTCACGGATAAAGTTGTGGACATGGCTGAGTGTCGCATTATTGCATATGCTGACAACGCGGTGGATATACTTGCTGCCACATCTGGGGCAATCGTAGCGGAAATCTGCCCTCCTCTAGCTCCCGTTGCGCTTCAAATCACACAACTTTGCCAAACAATTAAGCCAAGGGTCAAAGAAGGAATCCATACTGTTGTACATACAGTCGGAACGTTTACGAAAAAGGCCGTCCCTGCAATTGTTGAAAAGGTAAAAGATGCTGCAAGATGGCTATTTAGTTAACTAATTATGATACTCGAACCAACCGCGAAGCCCGTCAAATTCAGGATTGTATGTGACGGGATTGAGCATAGTACTATTGCGTCGCTGAAGAAGCATTTTTTTATTACTGACATCGAAGAACGCATTAAAGATGAGAGTCTGAAGGGGTTCTTCCGGCAGCAGGGAATAGAGCGTTTCCCAGATGATGCATATCAGGCGGCAGATATCCTGTTTGAAGCCGGCGGCGAAATCAAAGATGAAGAGTCGCTGCTTCTCTGGTTGAGAAAACATAATAAAGAATTATTCGACAAGCACTTAAAAAAGTATCTGCCATCCTCTTTTGAGGATTTGGAGCAATTACCGAACTTTAATTCTAAGGAGCTAAAAAAAGATTTTGGTGATATAATCTATAAGAAAGCGAATCAAGATAAAGCCCATTACCAGTATCCTAAGATGCTTGAGCAAGCCGCGAAGTTAGGTTCCTCTGATGCTAAAAAGGATTTTGATCAATATAAAATAGAAGAGGAAAAACGTTTAAAAGAGGAGGGGGAGAAGAAGGAGAGGGAAGAAAGAGCAAAGCCCGAGACGGCTCTCAAGGAATTGACCAGAATCGTGGCCAATTCTGAAGTGCCCACTAATTACGCTACGTTGATTTCCCAAATGCGGAAGTATTATGATATCTATGATAAGACTAAATGGAAACTGATACCAAATAGGGATCGAGAATTGTTACAGATTTTGTTGTGTTCACTCGCAATCGGTTCCGGCGATTTAGATATTCTTAAAAAAGTTATACTGATAGTCGACGGCGTACCAGCAGAAGATCGTTGGGATGTTCGGTATTGTTTGGCTAAATGTGACACTCTCGTTCAAAATAAACTTGATGATGATAGTTTAAGGTATGACTTTAAGCAGCTCTATATTAAAAGCACTGGAAGAGAACCTATATACAACATCAAACCCTATTTATCTCACTTCATGAATAAATTTAAATAGAAGGCTTTACTCTATGAACTCGAAGATAATTGACGAATTCCGAAAGCTACGGGACGTTAATACGCCAATCATCGTTATCGAGGATTTCGATTATGCACGGATTGACGACATCCTTGTTCAAGCCATTGGTGGAAAAGACTTGATCAATCGTAAAGGAGGACGTGTCCGTGTGGAAGAATGGAATCCGGCGACGGGTCGCACTGACTTCTTGTACAAACAACGGACTCAGACTCAGCCTCAACCACTGGCAGATTACCTTTCATCCCGTTATGAGGATGAATTATGGAATAGAGAAGATGGCTCAAAGGAAGAGTATCTGGTGTTGAAAGATATCAATCGCTCACTGGATGACCCCCGGGTTATCACTCTTCTTCAACTCATTGCCCAGCGGAAACTCTATGACAGAAAATATAATACCACGCTCATTATAGAATCCCCCTATATAAAGCTCCCCGAGGAAGTGCTGAAATATGCATCCTACCTTGACATTCCTTTTCCGGATGACAATGAGATAGACGAGTTGATAAACAGCCACTTGGAAGTCAATCATTACAAAGACGCATTCAATAAGGACGACCTTCCCAAATTAAGAGACTCTCTGAAAGGGCTCAGCAGGTTTGATATAGACAGAGTGCTCGACATGGCGATGAGTATCAATGGAACATTGTCTGCAGGAGACAATGACATGATTCGGAAACAGAAGAAAGCCATGGTCAAGAAATCGGGACTGGTTGAGTATGTTGACACCATCATTGAACTGGATGACATCGGCGGCCTTGACCACCTTAAAAAATACCTTAAAAACAAAGCCACAGTCTTTTCGAGCTTGTCAGAAGCCAAGAAAAAAGGGGTAAAGACTCCTAAAGGCATCTTCATTGTCGGCATGCCAGGATGCGGTAAATCCCTGTGCGCCAAAGCCGTGGCCACTACCTTCAACGCACCGCTGCTCAAACTCGACATGGGAAGCATGATGGGCAAGTACGTTGGTGAAAGTGAAGCCAACCTCAGAAATGCCATAAAGATCGCAGAAGCGACCGCTCCATGTGTCCTTTGGATTGATGAAATCGAAAAAGCATTCTCCGGGACAGGAGGACATAACGATGTATTGACAAGAATGTTCGGCTATTTCTTGTCTTGGATGCAAGAGAAAACATCCCCGGTTTATGTTGTCGCCACGGCAAATAACGCCGACAATCTACCTCCTGAATTGAAGCGTAAAGGGAGGTTTGACGAGATTTTCTGTGTTAATCTTCCTAACGAAAAAGAGAGGAAAGCGATTTTTGAAGTACACTATGGTCGCCTGCAGAAACTTGATGACAGCCCTTATAACAATATAGATTTCGATGGAGCCGTGATAAAATCCAAGGGTTTCAATGGGGCTGATATAGAGTCCGTTATCAACGAAGCAGCTGAGACTTGTTTCGTGGGAAAGAAAAAACTTACAAAGGAAATTATAGAAGAAATCATAGATAAGACCACCTCTATCAGCAGGTCTTGCGGAGAGCAGATTAAGACTATGAAAGAAATGTTTGCATCGAGTTGTTTCGTAGATGCAACAACCGGGAAATTGACAAATACGAATAAGAAAAACTAACCCATGACCGTAGTAGTAGGCATACTGAACCGCCGGGGGGCGGTGATGGCGGCGGACAGCGCTGTGACGGTGAGCAATGCTCACGGGACCAAGATTTACAATTCGGCAACGAAGATTTTCCCTTTGTCGGGGAAGTTCCCGGTCGGTGTGATGATTTATAACAACGCATCTTTCATGGGAACTCCGTTGGATGTGATTCTGGAACTGTACAGGGTGCAGCGGGGTGACCAGGAGTTCGGTACGTTGAAGGAGTATGCCGAAAACTTCCTGGAGTTCCTGGCCGCGGAAAACTACTTTACCAACGCGGATGGTCAGAAGTCTTATTTTGACAGCGAAGTGGCCGATTTCTACGGGAAGATTATCTCCACTATTGAAGCAAGACTGGAAGAAAGCTGTCCGGAGGGACCTGGAGATGACGCTTCCATTTTGGAGAGCATCGCCCGTGAAGTCATTGCGGACGCGGCAGAAATCTATGGGAAGGAGGGCATCTGCGAAGAATTCAAGGATTACCACCAGCGGTCTATGGTATCGTACGGGAAAGACATCTTTGACGAAATCGAAAACGACCTTGCTGAAAAAGGCCTTCCGTCCAGTCTGAGAGGCGATTTGGAGAATGTTTTCTATGCCTATATCAAATCCACCTTGTTCTATAGCGGATCCGGCATCGTCTTCGTGGGGTATGGAAAGAAGGATATTTATCCGTCGCTGCTGTCCATGTTCCTGTCAGGTGCCTTCGAAAGGAGACTGCGCTACATGTTTGTAGAGGATGAAGCGGCCACCGTGGGCGGCGATTGTACCGCGACCATCAAGCATTTCGCCCAGCGGGACGTCATCGACAATATGATCTGGGGCATCCATCCCGATGTGGAAAGGACGGTGGTGAACCTGAATCACAATGCCGTCGAGAGCGCCCGGGAGAAGATTCTCAAGGAACTCGAAGACTCCGGCGTGAAACAGAGCGTGCTGGACAAGGTTGCTGCGATGGACCTGAACGAGACCGAGAAAGTGTTCCAAGACTCGCTCGTCGATTACGAGCGGAACAATTTCATCGACGGAATCCTGGATGCCGTGGACAGTTTCAACATGTCTGACGTGGCGAATATGGCCGAAAGCCTGGTGTCCCTCACCTATTTGCAGCGGCACATCAGCTCTTCGGAAGAATCCGTCGGCGGCCCCGTGGACGTCGCGGTCATCACCAAGGTGAACGGCTTCCAGTGTCAAGCACAAGATTTGGCCGCCGGAGTGTCAATAAGCGAGGGGGAGATATCCCACCCGAGAGACAAAATATCCCCATTCATATCTTCCGCCGTTTATTTTGTTTCTCCCATTGCCCGGCCAAATCAGTCCGGCTCGCCTGGGGTATCATCAGGCCAGGGTCCGTGTCCAAGTCAAGCGCTTCCAGCAAAAGATAGAAATGGGACAGGGAGAGCCCTTGCCCTTTTCCGTTTTCAAACAAACTGATGGTGGACAAGGCCACACCGGTCTTCCGGTGAAGGTCCTGTTGCGAAAGGCCCAGCGCTTTTCTATACTCCTTGAAACGCGTGCCTAATGCCACAATTCTATCGAATACTGTTTCGATTTTATCCATGATATATCATATATTCTGCGCAAAAATAAGCAAAATATTTGACATATCATAAGTTTTCTTGCCATCTGCACTTTCCACTCAAGTTTGGTGTGGACGCGTCTCTGATGGAAGAGGGAGTCGCGTTGTGCGCCACGAGATCTTACCTGATGGACAAGGAAAACGGTTCCCACTCCACGGAGAGGACTTTGCCGTCAATCCGGATGCACTGCCGGTCCTTCGTATTCTCCAGCAAGATGACGCGCTTGATCGCTTTTCGGGCTTGACGGATGGAGGTTCCGGGGATCTCGGCATACGCATAGGAGGCGTCTTCCGGAGCGGCTCCGTGGCAGATCAGCATTTCAAACACGGGGGCCTTGACCGTTTCGTCAGAGAGCGACGGACTCATCCAGCTCCACTTGCCTTCGTGTCCGGATTTCTTGATTTCCCAGTCGGCATCCTCCAGCAAGAGGTAGGTAATGCCTCTGTGAAGCACGGCGTCCTGCCGGCCCTTGATGCGTCCCATCAGCCGGTTCTGCTCGATGGTGGTCGTAACGGTTCCCTTTCCCGGCCGGCTTATCCCTGCGCCGAGGCAGATGACCCCCCGATCAAAGAAGAACCAGGCTTTCCTGCAGGTGAGAGAATCGCGGTCATAGTCCATCGCCGCAATCATATATCCGTCCCGGACAAGTCCGGAAACCTTTTCGCTTTTATTGTATGGCCACACGGCCGTCTCACCGTTCCCGTTCCTCTTGCCCCAGATTTCGCCGCCGTCATCCCACGCCGTCACACCGGGAATATGATGGCCTTCCCAGACCGGCCAGATGTCTTCGTACTCATCTCCGCTGACACGCAGCAGCAGGGCTCCGTCCGAATAAAAGTACCCCTTCATGTTTTCCCGGTTGGTGTTTTCGAACCCGATGGTCCGGGAGGACTGCATCCGGATGGAAGCATACCACCCGTCTCCGCGGAAATACCCGAAGTCCGAGTACGGGAAGAAGTGTGAACGGATCAACTGTTCCGGCCGGATGCCGATATTTTGGGCGGCATAACGGACGCACAGGGCCTTTCCCGCCTGCGCATTGGGGAATACGTGCCTGGCACAGGCATTGGGATCGAACCGGTCCTTCCAGATAAGCGGGGCGATGCCGTACA
>Ga0247611_10007639_pt1 | contig 13501 bp, 6 predicted proteins | sample 177DNAGHGhighgp2_FD_192422 | JGI IMG/M metagenome (GOLD analysis project Ga0247611, IMG submission 192422) | Sheep rumen microbial communities from Palmerston North, Manawatu-Wanganui, New Zealand - 1770 DNA GHGhigh gp2 | ecosystem: Host-associated > Mammals > Digestive system > Stomach > Rumen ... | reverse complement strand
GGTGCATCAGCTGATGATCTCAGGTTAATTTATACCGAGATGAATTCCACCGTCCCGACTCAGGCCGCTTTTTACATCTTCAACTCCAAGAAGGGGTTTGTTATTGTATCGGGTGATGATCGCGCCTACCAGATCCTGGCACATGGCGACCGTCCCTTAGACATGAAACGTGTGCCAGATAACATGAAGTTCTGGTTGAGCACCTATAAGAAGCAGATAGAGTATCTGCAGGCTCATCCAGGACTGGCAGTGGAGCAACCACGATTAAGCAAGAGCCTGAACACTCCCTACATTGCACCATTGCTCACTGCTGAGTGGGACCAAGATGTGCCATACTATAACCATTGTCCCACTTACAACGGCTCATATTGCTTGACGGGCTGTCCTGCCACATCGTTGTCGATGGTATTCTACTACTGGAAATATCCTACCGATCCCACTCCTGCCGTCGAGGGTTATACCAATGCCAGTTATGGTCTTCAGATACCGGCTCTGCCGTCGATCACGTTTGACTGGGACAACATGCTTGACAAGTACACGGGATCGTACACCACCGCCCAGGCCGACGCAGTGGCATGGCTGATGCGCTACATCGGCCAGGAGGAGCAGATGGATTACACGCCCAGTGGCAGTGGTGCCATGGGTGAAGACATCCTGCGCGCCGTGAAGTTCTTCGGCTATGACGAGGAAATGGCTCAACTCGTGTTCAAAACCCGTACCGATGACTATGGAAATGACACCGCTGTATATTATACCGATGATGAGTGGGCCGCATTGCTCCAGAACGAACTTGCCGAAGGCCGCCCCGTCGTGTATTGCGGCTATGACTACAGTTCATGGTCAGGCTGGAGTGGACACGCATTTAATGTTGACGGCTATACACCCAGCGACAACACCTATCACGTGAACTGGGGCTGGAGTGGCAGTGGCAATGGCGATTTTGTACTCAATGCTTTCACGTCAAGTGGTATGACTTTTGATATTGAACAGCAGATGATTATGGGTATCCAGCCACCAGCCAGTGGCCCGGCTATCAAGGTGAATCCTACCAAACTGGAGGTGAATGCCTATCCAGGAAAGACCGCTACAGCAACCTTTACTGTCAAGGGCCAGGAACTCACCAGTGAAGTGACCCTCACCCTCAATGACGATAGTGGCATGTTCACGATCGACAATAACAGTGTTGCCGTCAGTGACTTGACCGATGGAAAGGTCATCACTGTGACCTATGCGCCCACCGCTGTCGGCTCTCACACAGCGACCATTATCTTGAGCTGCCCCGGTGTCGAGGACAAGACAGTTACCATCAATGGCACGGCTGTACTGGAAACCTATAAGCCTTACATGTTGCCCGCTGATAGTGCCGCTATCAATTTGACACAGTTCCGTGCCAACTGGACTGATGAGACACCCAGCAAGAATGTGGAGAGCTATACACTGGAGGTGTCAACCCGTCCGGCTGTTGAGCTGCTGGCAACGATTGATGGCAGCAATTACTCTGGCAGCTATGAGAGCATAACGCTCACCGATCCATGGAGTGGTAATGATATCATGGGTGGACACGATGCAGTTTACTTCAACAACTACAGTGGTGACGGCTATATCTCATTCACCGTTCCAAGTGGTTATACCGATGATGAGTTCACGATGCAGATCACGACCGTCACTGGTTCTTATGGCTCAGGTAATCTTACCGTCGGTTCCAGCCAGACACCCTCGGTAGGTCACCAATTCTCATCGGGCGAAACTTATACATGGCGTGTGACAGCCAGCGAAGGCGAGAAAATCACCATCACATCGACAGACAACTATTTCTCGCCCGATATGGCCATGATTAAGGTCTATTCAGGTGATGTCAACGAGTTGAACTCATTGAGGGCCGTTGTTGAAGATGGAGATGCCAATTATCGTCTCATCACGGGCATCACCGATAAGTACTACATGGTAAAGAATCTTACCGAGGCTGGTACATTCAATTATAGGGTAAAGGCTCTTTACACCGATGGAACTCAGAGTGGATGGAGCAACTCCCAGAAGGTGACCTTGTTTGAGAATGGACATGCCTATGTCCGTGGCGATGTGGACCATAACGGCAAGTTGAGTATTGCCGACGTCACTACTTTGATCAATTACCTGTTGAGTGGTGATGAGAGTGAAGCCTGCATCATCTGCGCTGATGTCAATGATGATGATAGAATCAGCATTGCCGATGTTACTGATCTTATCAACATCCTGTTGAATGGTAATTGATTGTAACTGAATAACTTTATCATTAATGATAGTGGGATAGGGGATAGCTCTTGTCCCACTTTTTTCTGCTTTATGGGGGTGAAACAGTTGAAATGTACTACCTTTGTATCCACTATTGACATAAATACTTAAAATTGGATTACATGAGAAAAATCTTTTTCATTGCCGTCATGTTGCTGACGGCAACACAAATCTGGGCGACCACTATCGACCAGGCTGCAGCCCAGGCTGCAGCTCAACAATTTCTCGCTGATCGTGCGGCAACCGGCAGGATGATGGCTCCTGCTCAAGGCAGCCTCAGGCTGGCTCACGTCGAGAGGAATTCCAAGTCGGCTATGGTGCCAGTCTATTACATTTTCAATACCAGTAATAGTTTTGTGGTCGTTGCTGGCGATGACCGGGCTCAGGAGATCCTGGCCTATGGTGACAGTCCCATTGACATGACTAACCTGCCCCAGAACATGAAATACTGGTTGACATGCTATAAACGTCAACTGGAGTTTCTGCAAGACAATCCAGGTCTGCAAGTCTCAAAGCCGACAATGCTTGCTCCCCGACGAGCTGCTCAGTCGGTCAATCCGCTGATTACCGCCAACTGGAGCCAGAGTGAGCCTTACTGGAGAGAATGCCCGGTTTTCGGTAACGATACTTGCTACACGGGATGTCCTGCCACCTCGCTGGCGATGGTGTTCTACTACTGGAAGTATCCCAAGCAGCAGACCCAGTCGGTTCCATCCTACTTGATGCCGACCTATGGAGTCGAGTTGCCTGAGTTGCCCCCCACGGTGTTTGACTGGAATAACATGATCGACAACTATTCTGGTGGTAATTATTCCGATGTACAGGCTACTGCCGTAGCCCATCTGATGCGTTACATCGGGCAGACCGAGGAGATGGATTATACCATCTCGGGCAGTGGGGCTTATCTTCAAGACATACTGCGGGCCGTCAAGCATTTTGAATATGACCAGGATGCCCAGATGCTCTTCAAGTCCGACGAATTGGGCTATGAAAACTATAATGACACCCAGTGGGCTGCATTGATGCAGGCCGAATTGGTGGCCGGACGCCCCATTGTGTATTGTGCCTATGATAATGCGACGGGTTCGGGACATGCCTTTAACGTCGATGGATATGACGCTAATAGCGACACTTATCACATCAACTGGGGATGGAACGGCAGGGGAAATGGCAACTTTGCCATGCATGCGTTTTCCTATCAGGATTACACCTTCGGCACAGCACAGCAGATGGTCATCGGCATCCAGCCGCCCCAGGACTATATGAACCCAAGGCTTCAGGTCTATCCCACCATGATCGATGTGCAGAGCTATATCGGCAACACAGTGACTGCAACCGTCAGCCTCAAGGGAACCAATCTCACCGATGACGTGACGTTGACGCTGAACGATCCTGATGGCGTGTTTGCCATTGAGAGGGGTATCTTGACAAGAGAGCAAGCCGAGGCTGGAACCGATATCGTTGTGTCTTATTCACCCAAGGTCGTTGGTGTCAATCAGGCAACGATTACCTGTAGCAGTGACGGTACCGATCCGGTTACCGTAACCCTGAACGGCACTGCACCGCTTGAAGTTTATCAACCCGAGTTGCTGCCCGTCGATGAGTCAAGAGTCTCCTTGACCTCATTCCGTGCCGACTGGACCGATAACACGCCTGTCGCCAATGTGTCAAGTTACACGCTGGAGGTGCAGGCCAAGCCTGCCTATAGCTTGCTGGAAGAAGCCGACTTCAGCACATTGCCCCCAATGGCTCCCGCCAACCAAGCCTCACATGCGGCCGATTATCTGCCCGACGGATGGACTTTCAATGGCAGCGAGTTTAACCTGGAGGGTGGTTGCGTGAGCTTGCGCCGCAACAGCACCATCACCACTGATGTGATTCCCGTCAGGGGATACGATAAAATGACCATTGAAGTGACGGCTAAGGCTTATGGCTATTATGGTGATGGCTCAGAGCTTTATATCACGACCAGTGCAGGCACTCAGGAGGTAGTGTTCGGCTACGCCTATGAGACAAAATCTATCGTTGTTGATTGTGCCGCGAGTGAGCAGATAGTGTTCAAGGCTGGTTACTATCCCATGATCAAGAATATCAAGATTTATGCTGGTGACGCTACCCAGGGGGCTACATTGCGTGCAACCGAGACGGGTGACGCCAATTATCGGCTTGTTGAGGGTATCCAACCCGACAAAAACAATTATAAGGTGGAGAACTTGACGTCTGGAGGCGTTTATTTCTATAAAGTAAAGGCTGTCTATATTGATGGTACCGAGAGCGACTGGAGCAATGTTGAGATAGTGGCGTTGAGGGACGGCGGTCACGCCTATGAATCAGGCGATGTGAATCATGACGATGCCATCAATATCGGTGACGTGACATCATTGATCAACTTCCTGTTGAGTGGCAGTGGCGCATGTGAAATCTGTGCTGATGTGGATGTTGACGGCAAGATCAATATCGGTGATGTGACGACGCTCATCAACATGCTGTTGACAAGAAATTAATTGATAGCCTGGGAAATCACAGGCATTAGATGGTTTTGTTGCTTGATTTGCAGGCAACAAAACCATCTATTTATTGTGGAGGTCATGGATGCTGATGTGAGAAATCGGTTTATTATTGCAATAAATAGTGTTGGAAAAGTTGTTGTTTTACTTTTTTTGGTGTACTTTTGTGACGGTTTTATGTGCCATTGCTTGCCTGGAAGGTGTTGACTGAAGCATAAATATCTGAATATCAGAACTATTAATAATTATATCATTTGATTTATGAGAAAAGTTTTATTTTTTGCCGCTATGTTGTTTGCGGCGATTCAGACTTTGGCTGCTCCTGTTGATTTGAGAACAGCGCAAGCCGAAGCACAGACATTTGTACAGCAGCAGCTGTATAGTGGCAAACTCAGAGCACCCATTGCAGGAGAGCTCAAGCTTGCCCATGTTGAAATGAACTCTAAGATGTTGGATCGTGCTGCTTTCTACATCTTCAATACTTCTAACGGCTACGTTGTGGTATCTGGTGATAATCGAGGCGAAGCCATCTTGGGTTATGGTGACTATCCTCTGGATTATAACAATATCCCCTGCAACATGAAGGCCTTGTTGGGCATGTTGAAGGAACAGATCGAGTACTTGCAGGCGCATGAAGAATTGCAGGTGCAGGCTCCGTCGTTGATGGCACCCGCACGCATTGAGAGTGTCGCTCCCCTGTTGACCGCCCTATGGGATCAGGAGGCACCCTACTGGAACATGTGCAAGATCAACAACCAGCAATGCTTGACGGGTTGTCCTGCAACATCGGCTGCCATGGTGTTCCACTACTGGAAGTATCCCGACTTTGAGACACCCGAGGTGCCTGCCTATCGCTGCGAGTTGTCCACATCGATGTGGGGCTCAGCCACCTATGTAAATGTTGCTGCATTGCCGCCTGTAACCTTTGACTGGGATAACATGCTCGACAACTACAGCGGCAACTATACAACAGAACAGGGCAACGCTGTCGCTACGCTGATGCGCTATGTGGGTCAGGCCGAACGCATGGCCTATGGTACCAGTGCTGCCGGTGGTAGTGGTGTGGATGCCGATAGTGTCATCCTGATTGCTGATGCTTTCAAGTTCTTCGGCTATGACGAGGAGACGGTGCGTGTCGTCAAGAAGACCAGTTCCTATAGCGGCGGCACCACTCTTTACACCGATGCTGAGTGGGCAGCTATGATTCAGGAAGAACTATCTGAGGGACGTCCTATTGTTTTCTGTGCTATCGCAGGTGGCTTCTTCGGTGGCGGCCATGCATTCAACGTGGATGGATATGACGCTACTACCAACAAGTATCACATCAACTTCGGTTGGAGTGGCTCCTACAACAACTATTATGCTCTCAACTCGTTTACCGGTCAGGGCTCAACCTTCAATCAGTACCAGCAGATGGTGATTGGCATCCAGCCCCCGTTGAAGATTCCGAGACTCAAAACCGACAAGAGTGAGTTTTCGATGGAGTGCTTCAAGAACAATACCGATTCTGGTGTATTTACCTTGAAGGGTTCCCACTTGGAAGGCAATGTGACGTTGACGATCAATGACGAGAATGGAGTATTCAGCATCGATAAGAGTTCAGTGACTCCCGATGAGGAGGGTAAGGTGAATGAGGCCATCAATGTGACCTATGCGCCCAAGACCGAGGGCGACTATACTGCGACCATCGTCGTTAGCAGCCCTGGTGTTGATGATATCACGATAAAGTTGTCTGGTACTTCTGTTTATGAGCTTTATCGTCCGGTGATGCAGGATGTCGATGAGGCTGCTGTAACCTCAACTTCGTTCCGTGCCGACTGGAGTGACAGAACACCTGTCGAGAACGTGGTCAGCTACTCCCTTGAGGTGAAAGTTAAACCTGATGTGGTATTGCTTACCGAGGTTGACTGGAGCAATGTTCCTAAGGAGAACACCAACCATGCTGCCGACGCAGCCAATTATCTGCCTGATGGCTGGACCTTCACGGGTAATTATTTCTATCTGGATGGCGGATTCGTTTCGGCAAACCGTAACTGTTCTTTCAATCCCAACTGCGATCTGATGGGCTTCGATGTCGTGAGCGTCATCATCAAGGCTATGGCCTACCCCAAGGGATCGAATACCACGATCACTGTTTCGACCGATGAGGGATCTCAAGACATCATCTTGGCCAAGGAACTCGATACCTATCTGGTAGTATTGCCTGTCAGTGACCATGGCTTTGTCAAGATCACCACAGGATATTATCCTGAGATCCAGAGTATCAAGATTTATGGTGGCGAGATTACCGATCCTGAGCCTTTTGCCTTCAAGGCTCCGAGTGAGACTGGTGATGCTGAGTTCCGTCTGATTGAGGGTATCACGCCCGACAAGTTCTATACTGTAACAGGTCTCATGCCCGCAACTCCTTACTTGTATCGCGTGAAGGCTCTCTATGTCAACGGAACTGAGAGCAAGTGGAGTAACACTAAGGAGGTTCTTCTCTCTGAGGGAACCACCATGCGTGGTGATGTTGATGGCAATGGTGTTGTCTCCATCGAGGATGTGACAGCTCTTATCAGCTATCTTCTCTCACAAGATGCTACCGGCGTTAATGTTGCGGCTGCCGATACCGATGCCAGTGGCAACGTCTCCATCGAAGATGTAACCACACTCATCAGTTATCTGTTGAACGGACAGTGGTAATAATCAGCTGTTAGGTCTAACAACTATTAACATCAAGCGGTCGCAACAAGGTTTATCCTGTTGCGGCCGTTTGATGTATTGAAAGGACGGTATGTTCATTTTATGAGGTATCGCCTTGTTGAAGTGGTAATCAGTTGCGTTTCTAAAAAATGTCATAAAAATATTTTGCCATTTCTTTGACAGTTGTTACCTTTGTTGCGATAAGTCCTGTGTCCGTCTTTTGGCTGGGGCTTGTCATTACATGGTGGGGAGAATATGATTTTTTCCTCATCCATAGTAGTTTTTTGACCCTAAATAATTGTATAACAATTTGTTCTTCTCAAGAATTGGTTGACCAGAATATAGAAAGAAACAAAGAGAATATCGGTTACAGGAGGTGCTGGTTTTATTGGCAGTAACCTCACTGAATATCTTCTGGAACAAGGGTATGAGGTCCGTGTTCTGGGTAATTCTGGATAATAAAGAATTATAATTAAATGTTTAAAGTTGATATGAAGCAAATTAAAATATGTGTTATTGGCTTGGGATATGTGGGCTTGCCTTTAGCACGGCTGTTTTCAACGAAGTATCCGACTGTTGGCTATGACAGGAATCAGGCACGTGTTGATGCCTTGATGAGTGGTCATGATGCCACGCTTGAGGTCGATGATGAATTGCTTCAAGAAGCGATTAACAATGGCTTCAGATGCACTGCTGATATTGATGAAATTAGGGATTGCAACTTCTATGTAGTTGCCGTTCCGACCCCTGTAGATAAAAACAACAACCCTGATTTGGGACCACTGATTGGGGCAAGTACTACAGTGGGCAAGGTCATCGACAAGGGAGACTTTGTCGTTTATGAGAGTACTGTATATCCTGGTGTGACCGAGGATAATTGCATTCCCATAGTTGAGCAAACGAGTGGACTCAAGCTGAACGTGGACTTTTTTGCTGGTTACAGTCCTGAAAGAATCAACCCGGGCGACAAACTTCACACTGTAGAAAAAATCAAGAAAGTGACATCGGGCTCAACCCCTGAGGCCGCCGATATTATCGATGGAGTTTATTCAAGTGTGATCAAGGCAGGGACCCACAAGGCAAGTAGTATCAAAGTTGCTGAAGCTGCCAAGGTGATAGAGAACTCGCAACGAGATATCAATATTGCTTTTGTAAACGAGCTGTCAAAGATTTTTAATAAGATGGGTATTGATACCCAGGAGGTGCTTCAAGCGGCTGCCACCAAGTGGAATTTCTTGCCGTTTAAGCCAGGACTGGTAGGTGGACACTGCATTGGTGTTGATCCTTATTATCTTGCCCAGTGTGCACAGCGTCATGGATATAACCCTGAGATTATCCTGGCCGGTCGTCGCATGAACGATGGTATGGGCGAATATGTTGCGATTGAAACGATCAAGCAGATGCTCAAAAAGGGCATTCAGGTGCTGGATAGCAGTATTCTGATTATGGGCTTCACGTTCAAGGAAAACTGCCCCGATGTACGCAACACTAAGGTAATAGATATCTATAATGCTCTCAAGGAGTATAGCGTGAATATTACGGTCTATGACCCATGGGCAAACCCTGCTATAGCAAAGCGTGAATACGGTATTGATATCGTGAATGAATTGCCTCAACAGAAGTTTGATTCAATCGTTCTTGCCGTGGCTCATGATGCTTTCTTGAGAATTGACATTCAGGGGCTGTGTCTTGACAATCATGTGATTTTTGATGTCAAGGGTATTCTGGACAAGAATATTGCTGACAAGCGACTCTGACCCATGATATCTCATGAACTGAAAAGGTCGCTTTTTGTCCATTCAGGTGCGATTGCCTTCAGGTGCTATAGCAATAGAAGGTCGCGCATCATATTCTGGCATGGTATCGATAGCCATGTGGATGCTGTCTCGGTCCCGAGATACTGATGTCAGCACCTTCAAGGAATAGGACAGGAATGAGTCGGTCTGTAGCTCTATAAGTAATTGATAATGAGAAATCTGACTAAAAAACTCAAGAAATTAGAATTACTTGATATAAAGTCGGCATTGATGCTGATGGTGACAGCTGTGCCTGCACTGATACTCAAGTGGCGCAAAAAGAATATATGGCTGATTGCTGAGCGTGTGACAAGTGCTGAGGATAATGGCTGGATTTTTTATCAATGGTTAAGAAAGAACCATCCAGAGAGGCATGTCTATTTTGTATTGCAAAAAGGTGTTCCTGACTATAATGATAGCGATGATCACATGATTGGATGGGCGACGTTCAAGCATTACATGTATTATCAGGCGTCTCGGATTCACATCAAGGCTACATTCACCCACCCTCGGCCCACCCAGCGAGTGTGCTGTTACTTTGAGAGGTATATAAAAAAGAATATCAGTACAATCTATTTGCGCCATGGCATTAGTGTGAGTGGACTTGAACATCATCTTTACAACGTGATGAAAGTGAGGATGTTCGTCTGTGGCGCAAAACCTGAATACGACTATATTAATCAGTTTGCTGGCTACCCCGAAGGTTATGTGAAATATACGGGTTTAGCACGGTTTGATGAATTGCTTGAGAAACAGTCTGATGGTCGGTTTGTCCTTATTATTCCCACTTGGCGCCGATATATAGTTGATATTGAAGGTACTGCCCAAGATATTAATGAGAACTTTCTGCAATCTTCCTATTATCAACATTTCAATTCCTTGCTGAGTAATAAGGAGTTTATTGATTATCTGGAAAATATTGGCTATAAGATCAAGTTCTGTATTCATGCTGAATTCAGGAGGTTCCTGCCCCTATTTGAGGGCATTGATCCGAGAGTTGAGTTGGTGAGAGCAGGAACTTCAATTCATGAATTGCTGATGGCGACGAGTTTGTTGATTACTGACTATTCCAGCGTGTTCTTTGATGTCGCTTTCATGAAAAAACCGATTATTTATTATCAGTTTGATTATGAGGAGTTCAGGACAAGGCATTTCAGTGAGGGTTACTTCAGCTTCGAGAAGCACGGAATGGGACCTGTAGTCAAGACTGAGCAAGAATTGATTGATCAGGTAAGAGCCAGTTTTGATGGTAAGAGCTTTGTTAATAGTGATTTTTATCTGCAACGTTGTAGTGAGTTCTTCCCTAATCATGATAACCACAACTGTGAACGCATCTACAATTCTATCTGTGAAATTGAAGAGGCAGAGAAGTGACAAATAGGCTTTAGGCCAGAATGTTTTATGCGGATTATCATGATTCCGCCTCGTGTTTTTTCCGTAAAAATGATTAAAGATGGGGTGTGGGATTTAACTTTTGGAGATGATTTGAGTCTAAAGGGAAAGAGTTGTTACAAAAAATCTTGCAAAAAGGCTTGGTTTTATGAAAAAAGTTGTAACTTTGCAGATTGAAACAGAATGAATACGTGAGATGAAGCGCGTCCTTTACATAATGATTTGTCTGTTGGCAGTGGGAATGACTCAAGCCGTCCCGGTGCCTGACAACTTCTTGCCCCAGCGCGTTGAGACCGCAGCAACCGGTCCCACTGCACAGGGCGCAGAGGGGCGCATCGTCTTCACGGCAGGCAATAGTGACGCCTCTTTTAACGTTTACTCGATCACAGGCCAGCTCATCAAGGTGGTTCGCGTGGGTGCGGATCAGCGCGTTTCGGTGGATTTCCCCAAGGGGTTCTATATCGTGAAATGCAGCAATCAGTGGTCCCGCAAGGTGGTGGTGCGTTAATGGCATCGTAGTGACATCTTGCCGATTATTTTGTGAATGATAGTGATGGGCGTGACGGTGTCACGTCCGTTGTTGTTTATGATGGGAGATTTGTAAATGTTTCTCGCTGAGTTGTTTCCATACGCTGATGTCGTGTACAGTATCTTGATGGTGCTGTATGTCCTCACTGTACTCACAGTGATTATTGTGGTGCTCAGCGAGAACCGCAACCCTGTGAAGTCAATGGCATGGGTGCTGGTGCTGGTGCTGTTGCCAGTGTTGGGACTCGTGATATACCTCATTTTCGGTAGAAGTCTGAAGGGAATGAGCCTGATCTCTCGTTCCCACCTGCGAGAGTTGCGTCTCATGAATGACTTCCCCGATGTGACCGATTATGGCAAAGGTCTGTCGGATGACTCACGCCAAATCATCTCACTGGTCAACAAGCTTGTGGGACCCCATCTGTTTGTCGGTAATGATATAGATGTGTTCACAACGGGACGGGATAAGTTCGAGGCCTTGAAACGGGACATCCGTGAGGCGCGTGAGTACATTCATGTGCAGTATTTCATCATTGAGAATGATAAGACAGGTGCTGAACTGATCCAGTTGCTGATTGATAAAGCTCGTGAGGGCGTTTGCGTTAGGGTCCTGTATGACTATGTGGGATCATTCTACATGAGTGCCCGTGTGTTGAAACAGATGAGAGCTGCTGGCATCGAGGTGCATCCGTTCCTTGAACTCACTTTTACTCAGTTTGCCCTCCGCGTCAATTGGCGTAATCACCGCAAGATAGTCGTTATTGACGGCCGTGTGGGCTACATGGGCGGCATGAATATTGCCGACCGCTATGTCACTGGTGACAAGAAGTGGCTCCCGTGGCGAGATACCCATCTGCGAATCGTGGGCGAGGCTGTTGCTGCGTTGCAATACTCCTTTGCCATCGATTGGGACTTCACTACTCACAACCTGCTCACGTCGCCGGCGATCCACAATGACAGGACTATTGACCGACCTGACTACTTGGTGCAGATGATGAGCAGTGGTCCCACCAATCGCTGGAACAACATCTCGTTTGTCTTTTTCAAGGCCATCACATTGGCTAAGAGGTGTGTCTATATACAGACCCCATATTTCCTGCCCAGCGACTCCTTGCTCAAAGCTCTCCAGAGTGTGGCACTCGCAGGTGTCGATGTGAGGCTGATGATTCCCCGCCAGTCCGACTCGGCAATGCTGCGACTGGCAACTGGCTCCTATATCAAGGAATGCCTGTTGTCGGGCATCAAGATATACCTTTATGAGGCTACGATTATTCACGCCAAGGTGCTTATCGTTGATGACGAATTTGTCACGACGGGCTCGACAAACTTTGATTTCCGCAGCTTTGAACACAACTTTGAATTCAATTCGCTGGTTTACGGCAAAGAGTTTAACCAGAAGATGAAGGCGACCTTCGAGGCCGATATGGAGCATTGTACCCGCTTGACGCTTGCCAAGTGGAAGCAGCGTCCTCTCATTCAGAAGGCTTTAGAGTCCATCGTGCGCCTCATCAGCCCTATCTTATAAACCCGATCACATGATTACATTTCCTAATGCCAAAATTAATTTGGGTCTCAACATCGTGGAGCGTCGTCAGGACGGCTACCATAACATCGAGACGGTGTTTTTCCCGATACCTCTGACCGACGTGCTGGAGATTGTCCCTGCTGTTGGCAACGAGACAACGCTCACTTGCTATGGCAACGCGGTGGATTGCCCGGTAGAGAAAAACTTGGTCATGAAGGCCTATCGCCTGATGCAGCAACGCTATGACCTGCCGCCCGTTGCGATGCATCTCTACAAGCACATTCCTGACGGGGCGGGACTGGGCGGAGGCTCCAGTGATGCGGCCCATACCTTGTTGACGCTCAATAGCTTGTTTCAATTGGGAATCAGTGATGATGACTTGGCCTCGATGGCAGCAACCCTGGGTGCCGACTGTGCCTTCTTCATCTATAATCGTCCCATGATGGCGACTGGCATCGGTGACGTGTTATCGCACATTGAAGTGGATCTCAAGGGGAGGACCCTCTTGCTGGTTAAACCGCCGGTCGGGGTCGATACCCGCACTGCCTACAGCCGAGTGGTTCCTGCGCCTTCTTCCATTACCCTGACAGATATCATTTCCCAACCTGTCGAGACGTGGGACGGTGTGCTGGTCAACGATTTTGAACCCAGTGTGTTCGCCGCATTGCCCCAACTGTGGCTCATCAAGGCCCGTATTCTTGACGCTGGTGCCCAATATGCCGCCATGTCAGGGTCGGGCTCGACCGTTTTTGGCATTTTCAATAGTGACAAACTGGCAGAAGCTGCGGCTGACACTT
>Ga0247611_10007638_pt1 | contig 13502 bp, 18 predicted proteins | sample 177DNAGHGhighgp2_FD_192422 | JGI IMG/M metagenome (GOLD analysis project Ga0247611, IMG submission 192422) | Sheep rumen microbial communities from Palmerston North, Manawatu-Wanganui, New Zealand - 1770 DNA GHGhigh gp2 | ecosystem: Host-associated > Mammals > Digestive system > Stomach > Rumen... | reverse complement strand
TGTCGACATCCGTACTGGAAGCGCTGGGGGTAGCCAGGAAGACAAAACACCAGGTGATATCGGGCCCAGCTAGCCCGAGTGCATATCACGCAGCGAAACCCGCCCCTCTCCCGCATCGGGGGCGGGTTTTCTGTTCCGTTGGTGCGGGAGGAAGAGATGCGGGACATGGACGAGAAGATTCTGGAGCTGTACGAGAAGCACGAGACGTGCCGCGAGGTTGCGGCGGAGCTTGGCGTTTCGAGCGAGAAGGTTCGGCGCGTGCTAATCGAGCACGGCGTCCCGAGGACGCACAGGCATCCCGAGAGGGCGTCGCGCAAGACCGGCAAGCGCATGCCGAGCCATTGCAGGACAAAGTACTGCGCAGCGGCCGTAATCATGCTCCGCGAGTTGCTGGGCATGCCCACGGGCGACATATCCGAGGCACTGGGGATTCCATCAGCATCCGTGGTGAACATCTTCAACCGCAAACGCCCAGACCTGAAGCTCGGCAGGTGTCAGCGCGTCAGCGATGAAACCATCGAGGAGGTCGAGCGCAAGTACCTGGCAGGCGCATCAACTATTGCTCTCGGCGAGGAATATGGGGTCAACCACAGCACCATAAGCGCATGGATGGGCATGCGTGGCCACAAACGCGGGAAGGGAGGCGGCCCTGCGTTCGCGAGGGCGAACCAGGCTAAACGAGACGCCGCCATCGAGCGCTTCGAGCTGTCCGACGACGCCGACTTCGCCGACAGGCGGGCCAGGGCCAAGGCGAGACGCAAGTACCGAATCGCTAAGCGGAACCATGACAGCGGAATCACGTGGAAGAAGCTCGCCGAACGCAACGGCAGCATGGAATGCGAGGTGTGTGGTGTCATGTGCGACCCGCACGACAGGTCGTGGGGGTCCTTCGGCCCGACGCATCCATCGGTTGACCACATCGTCCGCATCAGCGACGGCGGTGAAGATACCTGGGACAATTCGAGGCTCGCGTGCATGAGGTGCAACCTTGCGCTGAATGCGGAAGCGAACAGGGAAGCCAGGGAGGTTCGCCTATGAGTTTGTCTGAAGCGGTCAAGAACGGCAACGAGCTGGAAATCCTCGTCGAGACGCGCAAGAAGATAGCCTCGCAAATTGACGAATGCGACAATGGTCACGACCTGTCCAGCCTGTCCGACAAGATGGTGAAGCTGTGCGAGCGGATCACCGAGCTGGAAAAGCAGCAGAAACCTAAGCGCAAAACGGCGCTTGATTCCGTGCGCAAGGTGCGGAAATGAACAACCAATTACCGACTTTCCATGTTGCGCCAGACTATGAGCGAACGATGGGTGATGCGGCCTACGAGTTCGGTGCGTCTTTCGGCATCAAACTCGACCCGTGGCAACGCGTTGTCATGAACGATTGGCTTGCGCTCGACGACGCTGGCAAGTGGGTATGCTCCACGTGCGGCCTGAGCGTGCCAAGACAGAACGGCAAGACGGCGCTGGTGAAGGTTCGCGTCATGTTGGGAATCTTCAGCCTCGGCGAGACGGTGCTCTTCACGAGTCACGAAGTCCGCACGTCGCGGCAGGTGTTTGACGCGCTCGCCGAAATGCTCGACCCAAACGGGGCGTTCCCCGAGCTGGCCGCACAGGTGCAGTACATCAAGCGCTCGAATGGATACGAGGAAATCAAGGTTTCTGATTGGCTGGACGGCGACGGATGGCACAAGGGCGGCAAGTTGCTCTTCAGCTCGCGGTCGAAGGGCGCGTCGCGCGGTTTTACCGCCGATGTCGTGGTGGCCGACGAGGCCATGTACATGACAGACGAGCAGGTTGCCGCGCTGGTTCCGACGATGGCGTCTGCGCTCGGCGGTGACATGCAGTTCATCATGCTCGGCACACCGCCAGCACCAGGGGACAACGGCACGGTGTTCCAGGCAACGAGGGAATCTGCCAAAAGGGGCAAAAACGGAATCTCATGGTGCGAGTGGAGCGTTGAAGATATAGGCGACGTGAACGACTGGGAGCGCATCGAGCGATGCAACCCGTCGCTTGGAAATCGGCTCATGCGCAAGGCCGTAGACAACGAGCTTGCGGTCATGTCCCCCGAAACGTTCGCCCGCGAGCGCCTGGGATGGTGGTCGCCGACCGCAGGCCTGCCCGACTTCGCCATCCCCGCCAGCAAGTTCGAGTCGCTGGCGGTGGACACGGCCCCGACCGAGGGCCGCGTGGCCTACGGCGTGCGCTTCAGCGCGGACGGCTCCGAGGTGAGCCTGGCCGCCGCGAGGCTCCACGACGGCACCGCCTACGTCGAGCAGATACGCCGCGAGCCGATGGCTATGGGGCTGGGATGGCTCGCGGAGTGGATAGAGGCGCGCAAGCGCACCGGCTGCTGCTGCGTAATAGACGGCAGGTCTGGCGCGCAAGCCCTGGTGGACAGGCTGGGCACCATGCCGAAGGGCTACGTGGTGACGCCGACAACCGTGCAGGTCGTGGCTGCGTGCACCGCGATGGTGGACAGCGTGAACGAGGGCACGCTCGAGTGGTTCAGGCCGCAGGCCGACCTGTTCGACAGCGCCACGACGTCCACGCGCAGGAAAATCGGCTCCTCCGGGGGCTGGGGGTTCGGAGGAGAGAACCCCATACCCATAGAGGCGGCATCGCTCGCCCTGTGGGGAGTTCTCAACTCTAAGCGCAACCCCGAGAGGAAGCAGAGGATAGGATGACATACGGTTTCGGCTCGATATCGCAGGCCGTGGGCCTGCCGGACGAAGAGCGGGCGACAGTCGCCGAGCTCGTCGAGATACACGCGGCGCACGCGAGCGCGAACCACGACAAAGGGCGCTATTTCGACCAGCGCATCACGAGCGGTGAGTGCAATCTCGGCATCGCCCTGCCGTCCGACCTGCGCAACTTCGAGATGGCGTGCTGCTGGCCGGAGAAGGCGGTCACGGCGCTCGCCGACCGCTCCCGGTTCGATGGTTTCGTCAGCGCACGCGGAGAACAGGTCCCGGAACTCGACGCGATCGTGCGTGACAACCGTCTCGTCGGCGCTTACGGCATGAGCGTGATAGACGAGCTCAAGCACGGGGGCGTGCTCGTCACGCTCGCGCCGAACAGCCTGACGGGCTGCTCCATCCGATTCCATACGTTCGAGACATCCGCCGCCCGCTGGAACGGTCAGTTGCAGCGCATCGACGCCGCGCTCGCGATCATCAGGTCGGACCGCGACAAACTGCAGCATGGGACGCGCCCTGTGGTGGTCAACCTCTACACCGACGACGCGACTTGGGTGCTCACGCGCAGGGATGACAGCGTGTGGCGCGGCAAGCACACGTGGGTGGCAGAGCGTGCGGCGAACGGCCTCGGTCGATGCATGGCGACCGTCATGCGCAACCAGCCCACCAACTCGCAACCGCTCGGGACGAGCCGTATCACGCGATCGGTGCGGGCGCTCACGCGCGGTTACATCCGCACCATGACGCTCGCGACGATAGGCCTCGAGTTCGCCACGAGCCCGCAGAAGTACCTGATGGGCGTGAGCGATGCGCAATACGATGCGCTGATCAACGAAAAGTTCTCGAAATACATTGACTCGATGATGCTCGGCACCATCGACCCGGAGACGGGCCAGGTACCGCAATACGGGCAGCTCGCGCAGGGCACCCTGCAACCGCACGTCGACATGCTGCGCCTGCTGTCGACACAGTTTGCAGCGGCTACCTCCCTCAGCGTCACCGACACCGGCGTCGTGAACGACGCCAACCCGACGAGCGCCGATGCGCTGGCCGAGCAGAACGACAAGCTCATACGCCGCGCAGAGGACCTCAACGCCTGCAACGCCGACGAGCTGCGTGACGTTGCGCTCATGGCGCTCGCGATCAAGCGCAACCAGTCGCTCGCGCAGCTGTCCGACGAGGACCGCGACATCATGGCGCACTTCCTGCCGCCCTCGATGCCGAGCTTGGCGGCAACTGCCGATGCCGCCGCGAAGATAGCATCCGTCGCCGAGGGCTTCGCGGACACCGAGGTTTTCTGGGAGATGCAGGGGTTCGATAAGCCGACAATCGCACGCATCATGGCGCAGCAGCGCCGCAACCGTGGCTTGAACCTCATGGCGGGATTCGGTGTAAGCGATGAGACTGCCTAGACGTGCGCTGGACGCATACAACGCCGCCGTCAAGCAGTGCGGTGACGGCGCAGAGCGCGCTTCGCTTCGTGCGCTATCCGTGTGGCTTGAAGCGAACCCGGATGCTGAAATCTCCGAAGTGCGGGAGTTCTGCAAAACGCTGCTGCACACGGTCGGTACATCGTACGGTCAGAGTGCGGGTGACGCCGCATACGCGCTGCGTTCGCTTGTCGCCGATGAGCTGGACATCGAGCTACCAGACGTTGATTACGCATACGAACCCGACCCCGAATACGTGGCCAAGACGGCGCGGTATCAGGTGGAGAAACTGAAGGCCGGTGATTCTGACGGTTTCGGAAAGGCCATCAGCGACGCGGCTCGGTATTTCGCGGAACGCGGAGCCAACGACACCATGACGAACCTCGGCGAGCATGACGCTAAGAAGCTGGGAAAGCGCGTGTTGTTCGCGCGTGTTCCAACCGGGCCAACCACATGCCCGTACTGCCTGATGCTTGCATCGCGTGGTTTCGTGTACAGCAGCGAGCTCAAAGCGCTGAACGCCAACCATCGCAACTGCGACTGCCGCATTGTCGAGGGGTTCCCCGGTATGACGGTCGAGGGTTACGACCCAGACGCTTATTACGATATGTGGAAGCATCCAGAGAAGTACGAGAACGAGAACCCGCAAGGGCAACCGGCTTTCGAGTTCACGCCCGCAAAGGACATCAAAGAAGCAAGGGAATATGCTAGGGCGAATTTCGATTGCGATGCTGACTTCACAGGCTTGGATATTCGGGCCGTGAACGAAATGAACAAGTCAATCGCCGCCCACATTGACATGTTCCCAGAGCTGAAAGACAACATCGGCTTCATCGGTTCTGCCCAGGCCTGCAACACACGCAGAAAGAATGCGTGGGAGGAGTACTACTACAACAAGAATTTCGACACATACGAGAGGCTTGGAAAAGACGAGGACTTCAAGCGCAGGCAAGCTAAAAGAGCCGCAGCGCGCACGGTCGGCAAGAGCCACGGAGAGTGGGCGTGGTCCTATTCGCCCGAACAGTCGTATCCAGATTCGCATTTGCGCGGCATCTGCATGAACAAATCGATGTGGACGCCGAAAGCGTACGACGATCAAATCAAATCGTTGAGACACAGCGTTGAGACGAAGTTCCATCCTGAAGGGTGTGATACGGTCAAATCGATTTTCGACCACGAGATAGGACATCAGCTCGATTCGCTGCTCTCGATTAGGTCGGACAGCGAGTTCGTCGAATATCACCGTAGGCTGACTCGTGAGAACGTAAAAGACGGGCTGAGCGAGTATGCCGCAATGAATGAAGCGGAGTTCATCGCTGAAGCATGGAGCGAGTACCAGAACAACCCAAACCCGCGTGAGCATGCTGAATTCGTTGGAGAATTGATAATGCGTAAATACAAAGGCGGTGGATGGCGATGACAGAAGCGGAGTTCAGGCAAAAAGCCAAGGAATACGGCTACGACGACGAAGAAATCGAGGAATTGATTGAGACGTTCGTTAAAGAACCGATTGAGCTGGGAATACCGCCAACGCCGTACGATGAAATAATCATCTGGTACAAGAACTACTAACTTTCAGAATCAAGCGTCCTTCGGGGCGCTTTTTTCATATGCCTACGCACGGGCCACGTGCGGCCAAATGACGACGGCCAAAGGCCGGGAAAGGGGCGAGAGATGCCCGAGGCACATGAGACGCAGACGCAGGGCGCACCTGCGGACAAGACGTTCACGCAGGCCGAGATGGACGCCATCATCGGCGACCGACTCAAGCGCGAGCGGCAGAAATACGCCGATTACGACGAGCTCAAGACCAAGGCCGCAGCCTACGACGAGGCCGAGGAAGCCTCCAAGAGCGAGTTGCAGAAGGCGGTCGAGGAACGCGACGCGCTCAAGGCGCGTGTCGACGAGCTGGAGGCTGACAAGGCCCATGCGGATGCCGTGGCCAAGGCCGCATCGACGCATGGAGTCGACGCCGAACTGCTGGCCCGCATGACGGGCGATGTCGAGGAAAACGCCGTGTTCCTCAAGGCACAGATGGCGGCGCAGCCGAAATACGGGCAGGTCCCGGACTTCGGCGAAGTCAACCCGCCGACCATAACGCGTGAATCCATCGAGGCCGTGAAAGACCCCGTGGAACGCGTGCGGCTGCGAGCACAGCACCAAGACCTCTACAAGTAAGGAGAGACAATGGCTGTACCGACAAACATCATCACAGCGGCTGACATCGACGCCGCGCTGTCCCAGGAGTTCATCCAGAACTTCAAGGGCGAGTTCGACCGCCTCGCCGAGCTGATGGGCATCTTCGGGGTGTCCACCCGCGCCGCAGGCGTCGCCCTGTACCAGTACACCGTGAGCGGCGCGCTCAACAACAGCGCGAACGCGGCAGGCGCGTATTTCAAGACCGCCGACACCGACATCGTCGCAGGCAAGACCTATTACACGGTATCCAACAGCGTATACAGCGCTGTCGCTAACCCGACGAAGGCGAATCTTGGCAGCTACTACGAGCTCGACATCCTCGGCTCCAGCTCCGGCACCGCCTACGTCGAGGGCGACGAGGTCGCGCTGTCCAAGTACACCGTGACGCGCACCCCAATCGGCGACCTGTCCCCGGTACCGTACCGCAAGATGACCACCGCCAAGGCCATCCTCCAGGATGGCTACGAGAAGGCCGTCATCGCCACCGACGCCAAGATGCTCGCGCAAATCCGCGCGCAGATCATCAACCAGTTCTTCACCACCATGGCAAACGGCACCGCCACCAATGGCGCCGTGACAATCGCCGGCCTGCAGGAGTGCCTCGCCCTCATGGACGCCAAGGTGCTCGACAACATGGAGACCAACGGCGACGTGACCGACGCCTCGCTCGTCCACTTCGTCAACCGCCAGGACATCGCGGCCTACCTCGCGAACGCCGCAATCTCCACGCAGACCGCGTTCGGCATGACCTACATCCAGAACTTCCTGGGCGTGCAGAACATCTTCGTGACCAACAAGGTCGCGAGCGGCACCGCCTATGCCACCAGCGCGGCGAACATCCACGCCTACGGCATCGACTTCGCCGAGCTGTCCCAGGGCGGCCTGGTCTACCAGGTTGCCGACAACGGCCTCATCGGCGTTGCCCACAAGGGCGCATACGACCACGCGTCCGCCGAGACCGACGTCATGTGCGGCCTGCAGCTCATCCCCGAGAACACCGACTACATCGGCAAGTTCACGTTCACCCCGGACGCCTAGCCATGGCCGTCGCGAAGGTGAAAGTCCGGTTCCACGGCGTGCGCGAGCGCAGGACCTACGAGGTCGGCGAGACCTATGAGGGCACCGACCTGCGAATCAGGCAGCTCGTAGAGCGCGGGTACGTGGAAGCCGGGCAGAAGAAGCCAGCGCCCAAGCGCGCGGCGAAACCGAAGGAGCAGTAGATGGCTTACGCGACGGTCCAGGACCTCGAGGCGAGGTGGAGAGCCCTGTCAGAATCCGAGCAAGCCGTCGCGCTGACGCTGCTCGATGATGCTGCGGTGCTCATCGACTCGATGGGCATTCCGTCAAGCACTGCGGCTGCGCTCATCGTGTCGTGCGATATGGTCAGGCGTTCGATGAGCATGTCGCAGGCCGATGCCTACGGCGTGGAGCAGGCATCCATGACGGCGGGGCCATATGCACAGCAGTGGACATTTGCGAACCCGACCGGCGAGCTGTACTTGACACGTGCGGAGCGGAAGATGCTCGGATTCCTCGGCGGTTCCATCGGTTTCGCGCGGCCAGCTTATGGACGACTGGAGCCGGAGGTCGATGCCGATGATCAGGGGTGAGAGCGTCACCGTCGAGCTGCGCACGTTCGGCGAGGCGGACGCCTATGGCAACGCCATCGAGTCATACGCGCCGCCCGTCACCGTCGATGACGTGCTCATCGGCGATGGCGGCGTCGTACAGCGCGTCGAGGACGGCGAGCCGCACGCGTTGCGCTATGACATCGAGTTCCACTTCCCACGCTATCACGCTGGGGACCTGCGCGAGGCCCGCGTCACGCGCGGAGGGATGACGTATCGCGTCGTCGATGCCGTGACGCTGACGGATGCCAACATCCCGCCGGGAATCAGATGGAACGCGATAGCAAGGGCGGTGAGGTTCGATGGGTGATACGCGCTACAAGCCGCGCCGCGCCGGAATCCGGGCGCTGATGCGCGGTCCCGAGATGCAGGCGCTCATGGGTCACGAGGCCGAGAAGGTCGCGCAGAGAGCGCATTTCCTCTCGCACGACTGGGAGGCGACCTACAAGGCGCGCGTCAAGGTCGGCAGCGTGTCGGCTCATGGCTACGCCGCCACCGGCAACTATGCCGCAGCCGTCGACGAGCAGCGGCACGACACGCTCAACCGGGCGCTGTGAGGGGAGGCTGCATGGACATCATCCCGCATGTGCTGACAGCTGCCCGAAGCGTTGGGGTGCAGGCATCGACCGAGATACCGGCATCGCAACCGCAGGAAATGGTCACCGTGAGAATCGTCGGCGAGCAGTCGACGCGTTTCGTGCAGCGGACCCGCTTCGTGGTCCACTGCTGGGCGCAGAGCGACCACCGCGCCGCCGAGGTCGCGCGTGCGGTGTCTGACGCGGTGCTGCTGCTGCCCGACACCGTCGACAACATCGCGAGCGTCGAGCAGGACGCGATGTACTCGGACGCGCTCGACGGCATGAGGCGCTGGTCGGCGTCGTTCTCGGCGACCTGCAACCGATGACAATCAGGCAAACGTACACACGATCGATACCAGGGGGTCGCTCATGCGGCCCCCTGAACGTTTAGGGGGCAAAAATTGGCAACTGCTAACACGACCGATAACGTAAGCGTCGGCAAGGGCGTTGCGGGCGGCTATTTCTACACCGCGCCCAAGGGCACCGCTCTGCCAACCGATTACAGCACTCCGCTGGCAGAGGCGTATACCAACTGCGGGTTCATCAGCGACGAGGGCATCACATCGGCGAAGGACGCGTCCACCGACACCTTCCAGGACCTCAACGGCGATGACATCGCGACCGGCACATCGTCAATCGAACGCACTATCCAGCTGCAGTTCGTCGAGATGCGTCCCGAGTCCCTCAAGGAGGTCTTCGGGCAGTCAAACGTGACCGTCGCGAACGACATCATCACCGTGCGCGACAACAACAACGACATGGACGAACGCGTGATCGTCATGGAGCTTGTGCTCAAGGACGGGCGTCGTTGGCGTCGAGTCTGCCCGCTGGCGAAGGTGCAGGAGTGGGACGAGGTGCAGGTCGCCTCGACTGAGCTCGTCGGCATGGGCGTCACCTATCGCTTGCTCAAGCCCGACGATGGCGACTACATCATCGATTACATCCAGGCATCTGCTTAGGGGGATAACCGATGGCAAAGGTCAAGTTCGAGGGCCATGAGTACGAATACGACGAGACGGCTGTCAAGTCATACACCCTGTTCCGGCAGATAAGCCGCCTCGCCAATGACCCGGGCGGATTCTTCGACGGCATGAGCCGTCTGTTCTGCGGACACGATGTCGAGTACGCGCAGCAGCTCGGTGACGACATCGACAAGATGGGCGAGCTCATCTCGGCGGTCATGGAGGATGCGGGGCGCGACGCAAAAAACTGATGGCGCTGGCACAGGTCGAGAGGGACCACCCCGACGAGTTGAGGGCCGACATGCAGAGATACTACGGGCTCTGCCTGGACGACATGGGCAGGACCTACACGCACAAGCATGCAGCGGCCCTCATGTGCCAGCTCCCACAGCAGTCGCGCGTCTGCGTCGCGATCAACCCCGATGCGGAGTGGGACGAGGTTACACAGCTGCTCGTCAGCATCGACTACTCGCTGCGCATCCTCGTATGGCAGCGCTCGGGGCGCAAATCAGGCAAACCGAAGGAGCCGAAGTGGCCGTCCGAACGCGCAGCAGCCGCAAGGCGCGTGCGCGATGTCGACCGCAGGCTCGTCGACAACGTGTTAGGAGGTGATGACACTGGCAGGTAACTATGAGGTCGGCTCGGCTTATGTGTCGATATACCCCAACACCAGCAACTTCTCCAAGAACATCGTCAACGGCCTCAACAATGTCGACTTGTCGCCGACCGGCAGCAGGATGGGCCAGACCATCGGCAGCAAGATGGGCGACGGCGCAGCCAAGGGCCTCTCGAAAGCCAAGATAGCCATCGGGACGGCACTCGGCAACGTGATGACAGCCGGCATCAACGGCATAGCCAACTCGATGGACCGCGCGATATCGCGGGTCGACACGCTCAACAACTTCCCCCGCATCATGGCCAACATGGGTATCTCCGCCGATGACTCCAAGCGGGCGATGGACCGGCTCACGAAGGGCATCGACGGACTGCCGACGGCGCTCGATGATGCGGTGTCGTCCGTCTCGCGGTTCGTCAGCAAGTCCGGCAACATCGACCAGGCGACAAGCTATTTCCTAGCTGCTAACGACGCCATCCTCGCCGGTGGCGGCTCGATGGAGATACAGAAGACCGCCATGGAGCAGTTGTCGCAATCATACGCCAAAGGGCGCATGGACATGATGGAATGGCGGTCGCTGCAGGTCGCGATGCCAGCACAGCTCAACCAGGTCGCGCAGGCGATGGGCATGACCACCGACGCGCTCGGCGAGGGACTGCGCAACGGCACGGTCTCCATGGATGACTTCATGAACACCCTGGTCAGACTCGACAGCGAGGGTACGGGCAACTTCGCATCGTTCGCCGACCAGGCCAAATCCGCGACCGGCGGAATCGGCACCGCGCTGGCGAACCTGCGCAACCGCATCGTCAACGGACTCGCGCAAATCCTCGACAAGATAGGCCAGCAGAACATCGCGAACATCATCAACGGAATATCGACCGTCATCCTCAGCCTGATGAAGGTCGTCGCCGGGTTCATGACGTTCCTCTCGCCGGTCTTCGCTTTCATCGGCAACCACTCGCAGGCCATCACAGTCGCAATCATGGGTATAGGAGGCGCGTTCGCCGCACTCGCAGGCCCAGCGATGATCATGACCAAGATAACAAGCATGATGACAACGGCCAAGGCCAGCGTGGGGCTGCTCAAGAGCGGCTTCGGCCTGCTCAAGGGCGGCATTGCCGCGATAGGGGGTCCGCTGACGCTCGTCGGTGTGGCCATCGCAGCGCTCGCAGCAGGTTTCGTCTTCGCCTACACGCACAGCGAGGAGTTCCGAAACAAGGTCAACGGACTCGTCGCGTCGCTCGGCCAGGCGCTCGGACCGGTGATACACGCCATCGGCGACTTCTTCACCAACACGCTCATCCCCGCGTTCCAGCAGGCCGCGCCCGTGGTCGGCGAGATACTTCTCAACGCATTCTCGCTGTTCGCGTCATTCGTGACGAACTTCGTCATACCCGCGTTGCGGTTCATCGGTAACATCATCGTCACATACGTGATACCGGCGCTGCAGAACATCGCCGGTTTCGTGCAGACGTACGTCCTGCCGGTGCTGCAGGCGCTCGCAAACTTCATCATGACCTACGTCGCCCCGGTGCTGTCCGCCATCGCGAGCGTTATCGGGACCGTTGTCGTCGCCGCGTTCTCGGGATTCGCTCAATTCATCGGGGCCGTGGTGATACCCATCCTGCAGCGGATATGGTCGTTCATCAGTGGTTCGGTGATAACCGTCTTCCAGACGCTCGGCAGCATCGTGCGCACGATAGGCAGCGTCTTCGGTGCGTTCGCGAGCACCGTCTCCGGCGCGATGGGCAATGCCGTGTCGTTCGTGCGAAACGGCGTCACGAACGTCATCAACGGTTTCCGCAACATGGGAAGCAACATCAAGAACGCGGCGAGCAGTGCGGCGAGCAGCGTCATGGACAGGTTCCGCAGCATGGGCGACGGCGTCCGCAGCGCGGTCGACACCGCCATGAGCAATGCACTCGCGAGGTTCAACGACTTCCGCTCGAGTGTCAGCAACGTCATGGACCACGCGCGGAGCGTCGTCCACAACGCAGCGGACAGCATCCGAAACGCGTTCGCCAACATCGGCATCCGGTTCCCGCACATCTCGCTGCCCCACTTCAACTGGCATTGGGAGAGCATCGGCGGCGTGATGTGGTTGCCGCATTTCGACGGCATATCCTGGTACGCCAAGGGCGGTATCGTGGATGGAGCCTCGATCATCGGTGCCGGTGAGGCCGGTCCCGAGGCGATCGTCCCGCTGAGCACGCAGCGCCGCATGCGCCCGTTCGCGCAGGCGGTGGCACGCGAGCAGGACACCGGAGGCGAGATCGCGGCACTGCGCGAGGACCTGCGCCGGATGCGGCTCGTGCTCGACATCGACGGTCGCAGGTTCGCGGAGGCCACGGTGGGGGAGATGGACCGCGCACTCGGTAACCGTGGCAGCCGCAGGTTGGCAGGTGGTCTCGCATGAGCATGTGCATATTCGACGGGCATGACCTCGGTGAGCTGTTCACCGTCGGCAACCCCGAGGTGCGCTTCCTCTCGTCCAACGTCGTGTCCGAGCAGGTACCCGGTCGTGACGGCGCTGTCATCACAGGCCGCACGTGGGGTACGGGCGAGGCGTCGTTCTCGCTGCTCGCAAAGGGCGATTGGCGGGAGCGGCGCGACGCCTTCTCGCAGCTCGGCATGTGGCTCTCGGTAGACGAGCCCAAACCGCTCTACATCGGCGACGAGCGCTATCACATGGCAATCCCGACCGGAGAGCTCAAGTCAGACATCGGCGCGATGTCCGGCACGGTCCGCGTTACCTTCATGCTCGACGGTCCGGCATACGGCCCAACGCGCACGGTGACAATACCCTCAGGAGGCTCGGTGACGTTCGACGTCGGGGGCACCGCAGCGACGCGACCGACAATCGCCACGGAACGCGCATACCGTGACGCGTCGTCGCTCGTGTGGGGCGTGCGTCTCGACGAGGGCGACTACCTGCACGTGCTGACCGGCAGCTCGTCATATCGCTCCGTCTCGCTTGACTGTGACGCACGCACCTGCATCGTCAACTCGCAGGTGAGCCTGCCGACGGTCGATTCCGATTGGTTCTCGCTTGCGCCCGGCACGCATACGGTGCGCATGGACAAGGGCACCGGGGCGGCAACGCTGACATACACGGAGAGGTGGTTGTGATGCGGCGGCTCATGGTCTACGACCGGACCGACAAGCCTCTGGGCGACATCGCCGAGGCGGACGTGTTCTCGCTCGTCCGCAGGGCCACGATCAACGGCGAGCATGCGCTGGAGGTGACCACGACGCGCAAGCTCGGCAAGGGTCAGCGCATCCTGATGCAGGACGGGCGTCAGATATGGCACGAGTATGTCGTCGATGGCGTCGACGAGCTGCACGGTGCCGGCAGGCGACCGGTCGGCACATATACGTGCGTATGGTC
>Ga0247611_10007636_pt1 | contig 13504 bp, 12 predicted proteins | sample 177DNAGHGhighgp2_FD_192422 | JGI IMG/M metagenome (GOLD analysis project Ga0247611, IMG submission 192422) | Sheep rumen microbial communities from Palmerston North, Manawatu-Wanganui, New Zealand - 1770 DNA GHGhigh gp2 | ecosystem: Host-associated > Mammals > Digestive system > Stomach > Rumen... | reverse complement strand
TATGTAATTTGCCAACTCCTTTGATTGAACCTTCAAGTAAAGCTTTAATTACCATGCGCCCTTCTGGCAAAGTACAAGTACCATAGTTAATAGAAGTGAATGGTAATTGATTGCCGCTGCGAGATTGAAGAGTATTTAGGTTATGATACATACCTTCAACCGCCTGGCGCAACTCTTTTTCAGTCATGTCATAGGCGTAGTTATATGCTCTTGCCCAACTATAAGCATCCATATCATCAATAGAAATATCTTCAGGCCCATACCCGTCAGCAAAAGTAATTTCTTTTTCTAATGCCTCTTCAGTAGGACCTTCTACATATTTTAATCCATCAACGTAATGTTTCCAAAAACTTTTTCTTACGTAAGGAACCATAGTCCAATCTAAATGTGTTGCAGAACAACCGCCAAATTGTTGAAGTGATTGTAATTGAAAGATAACTGCAACTAATTGAAAAGCTGTATTTATACTATTAGCGGGACGCACATCAGTTTGACGAGTATTAAACCCCTTTGCAAGTAAATCGTCAAAAGGAATTGATAAACAATTATGCATACCTAAAGCATAGCTATCTAAATCATGTATATAAATTTCATTATTTAAATGATTATTGCGAGATGTTTCACTCATTAAATTATCAAGAGCATATTGTTTAAAAATAACTGAATCTGCTTCACCCCTACGGCCGCCAAATGAATATTCATCAACATTAGCATTTTGATTTTGAACATTTAAGGCATTTAGCTTTTCTGCCATTTTACCCATTGTAGCAGTATTCCAATTTCTTATTCTAGCTCTTTCTTGACGATAAAGAATGTATGCTCTCGCTACATCTTTTTTCTTTAGGTTCATTAATCCATTTTCTACAAGGTCTTGAATTTCTTCTACGGTTAAAATTTCGTCGCTTGTGTTCTTAATAAAATCAGCTATATTATTAGCTTTTTCTAAAGCATAATCAGAGATTTCTCCTTCTTCTTGTTTAAAAGCCTTTAATATAGCGTCTACAATTTTATTTTTGTTAAATTTAACGATTCTACCATCTCTTTTCTTAACGTGTTGCACAATAATGCCCTCCTAGATATATAAATAATTTAAGGATTTATTGGCTTACCACAGTAAATACAAACTCCATTTTCATATTTATGCGCACAAATACTTTTTAAATATTCAATTTCTTCCATGTATTTCTGCACTTCCGGTTGTAAAATAAATACTGTCGGATCCAATATAGATTGAATCTTCTTATTATTGAAATTAATTTTTTCTTTAATTTCTTCACCTGTCATCTTTTACCTCGCCTCCACGATATTCGTAAAAATCTTTAAATAGTTCATAATTATTTTCTCTCACAAATTGAAAAATTGATTGTATAGATTCTTTACTAAGTAAAGGCTCTATGATTTTTGGCTGTTTAATAGCTGCATAACAGTAGCTATAAAGAGTTTCAAAAGGTTCTACACGTTTAAAAAAATCATTATTATAACCATTCATTAGGTGTATATTGTAACGATTAATTAATTGCATTACTTTTTTCCACCCTTCTTCAACAAGAAGATTCTCATTATATATAAGTGGAAAAACTAACTGATAACTACGTAAATTTATAATAGTACGAAAAATGCGTTGTATCCCTTCGTTTATAAGTTCTTCTGAGGTATAGATTTTAGATACATCCATGGTTACTTGTCTAAAACTAAGACTTTGTTTTTTAACCTCATCCAATCCTGGTAGATAATCATTAGTAATTAGTCCGTTATGATTTAAAGAAAAATATGTATTTAATGGTTTTAAAGATAACCATTTACATAAATCTTCTTTACTATCTACTTGAATTGGAAATTTCATACCTATTCTTCGTCCTAATTGATTAGGTATCCAATTTGGGAGTTCATTTTTTATTAGTTCATATGCGCCATCAATTTGATTTAAATTATAATCATGGAATATAACCCCAAAACGATTTGAGTTATAACGAAACTGTTTTTCAAAATCTTTCCATATGTTTTTTTCATCTAAAGAAAGACGAATATGTTCAGCTCGTCGCATTGTATTTATTGCTGATTTATTATTCCATTTGTTATTGCGCGGTTTTATTTTTTCATATATAGAAATATCTGGCTGCATCCTTTCGATTTCTAATGGAAGTGGTTTGTATTTCTCTCCATCGAAGGCGCGGCCGCCATAAGTGATATTATCACCTTTATAAAATTGAGAATTGGGATTGTAGAAATCTTGTCTTATTATAAAATTATTATATCTATTTGGGGAAAAGTCGGGTGATAACCCGACTATTTCCCGCTTTTTCTTATAATAGGAGGATAGTTTCATCAGCTCCAAGTTGTAAAATGGAACTGGATAGTAAGGGAGATCGGCATCATAAAGGCCATAGCTCATAGTAGTTTATATCCTTCGGTAATTTCAACTCGGGGATTCGCTGGATCTCCCAAATAAATTTCTTCACAATATTTTAGACCTTCAAGACGTTCTCCATTTAAATCAAATATTAAAGCATCTTGAGGATACTTTTTTAATTCTTCTATTAAATCACCAATTGTTTTTATCATACTTCAACTCGCTCCTTTTGAGTTGTAATATAACCATCATCACTAATTGAAGTTATTAATTCAACTAAATGATATGGAGTATTTTTATATTTTTTCGCTATGAAATTATTTTCTCTTCTAATCCCCGTTACTATAATTTTATTTCCTCTTGATAACCAAGACTTTTCTACTACCTTTTTAGTTCCATTTGGTTGCTTTTCTGATATTTGTCTATCATAATGGGTAAAAGCATCACCAAATATTTTAACAGTTACAACACTATCATTTGTTAATAAAGTAATCATTTTTTTATTTTTATCTTTGTCTAATACAGTTCCTGCAATACGACAAATTTTAAATAACGGAATTTTTTGTCCCGTTTCTTTAGACCTAAACTCATAGTTTACTATCGGTTCTTCGGGTAATTTACTATACTCAGATAATCCATAGAATCCATTTTTAAGATTCTTTAATTCATGATCGTGAATATAACATGAAATTGAATCCATTTCCCATTGACTTATATTACCAGAACAATACTTATCCCACAAATCTTGTCTAAGTTTATTGTTTACTTTATCTAACAACTCTTTATTGTGTTCTTTAATAAAAGGACGGATTATATCCATTTGTTTTTTGTAGATTTTATCCCAATCAGATTGTTTTATTGTAAAAATATATTCATCTGAAGATGGGGTTAATAAGTCTAAATCAAAATTATTTGAATAAAAGGCTAAAGCAATATTATCTAATCCATATGACATTTCAATTTTATGTTTTTTAAGATACTTATTAAAGTTATATACCTTACATTGAAAATCATATTCTTCTGGAATAAAACCAAAGTTAATTAACATCTGCATATTCTGCAAAGTCATTCTTTTCTTTTTATCCGTGATTAAATCAATATATGTATTCATCGCTTTGAGGCGGTCTCCATCATATAATTCGTCAAACGCGCCCGACTTAATTAAATTAATCATTTGTGGTTTATTAATTTTAACTTTATTGATAAAATCTTCAATGGATTCATATGGTCTATTATTCATAATTAAACGAACTAAATCATCACCGACTCTTGTAATACCACTCAAACCATAAATGATTCTATTATTTTCTACATCCGGCGCAAATGTATATTCAGACTTGTTTATATTTGTGGCTACTATTTCTACACCCTCTTGACTTACTTTTCCAATGGCTGTAGCAATTTTGCCATAGTTAGCAGTTCTGTTTGACGACTTCTTCTTGGCGGGAGATAAATCAATGTCTCCCATTTCTCCATCTTCATCATCATCTGTAAAAACACCCATTGATATGTCATCAAACGAATCCCAAACATCTCCTCTAGTTGTTTCTTCGTTATTTCCATCTTCTTCCTCTTCTTCTTTATCTGCGCCGCCGCTATCAGAGATAAGACAAGCGCAATCCCATAAAATTGTTGGATAACGATATGCAAGATTTAACTCTTGTAAACCAATTAATGAATATGCAAGAGTATGAGATAGATTAAAACCATAGCCTTTACTCATGGCAATAAGTACATTCCACACATATGAGCAAAGTTTTTCATCTAATCCTTTTTCTTTAATAATCTTAAAATACTCTTCAGTTAATTCTTCATACTGCGCCGGATTCTTCTTTGCAATTGATTTTCTTAATTTGTCTGCCCAAGTTAGATTGAACCCACCTAACTCTGGTAATTGTACCAACTGCATAAATTGTTCCTGTGCAATACATAAACCATAAGATACATTAAGAACTGGTTCAAGAATTTCTTTAGCCTCCGCGCCAAGTCCATATTTTCGTAACTCATAATCCCAATCAGATGGATGTGCTTTAAATCTAGCTAATTTATTAACTGGCATTTCTCCGCCTTTTTCAGTTGCCATAAGACGAATTGCCGAGTTGAGAATTGCTAAGTCATCTACAGAAGTTGGCTTCATTACTGCAATACCATTTATTCCAGACTGTTTTTCCATTTGGAATAAACTCATAACTTTATGCTCCCAGCACATCTTCCACATTTCGGGATTGTCACGTTCAAGTTTATATATACCTATAATTTTTTCATAAGTTTCTTTTAATGTTGATTCTCTTGTCTCATATCCATAGTCACAAATAAGGTTAATACAATTATGAATCTTATCTAATGCTTCAATTGACAGAATGTCATATTTAATTAATCCTGTATCTTCAGCATCATGTAGGTCAAACTGAGTTATGATTTCTCCCTTAGGTGCGCGCATCAGTGCGGTTGATTCTGTAAAAGGTTCATCTACAAAAATCACACCACCTGCATGGATACCACAACCATTAATTAATCCTTCAATTCTTTGGGCTACTTCCCAAACTTGAGGATAATTTTCTTCCATTTCATAACGAAAATTATTTGATGCAGGAATTCCATTATCGGGATCACCATAAAAAGTTTGTTTTAAACTGCGTAATTGCCCCCTATCAGCTTGAATAAATGAAGATAAATAGGCAGATATATCATTATCTATTCCTAATCCTCGACAAGCAGTTTGAATGGCTGATTTTGATTTTTCTGTTTTTAAAGTTAATACGTTAGCAACCCTATCTTCACCATAAGTTTTACGAAATTCTCTTAATACGTCTGCCCTACGACCGCCCTCTATATCTATATCAACATCAAGAACAGATACACGTTCAGGATTTAAAAATCTCCATCTAAAGGTTGGAGCTTTTTCTCTTAAAGAGTTAATTTGAATTGTATCTAATAAATATAAGAGAATAAATCCAACTCCTGAACCACGACCAGGACCTACAATGGTTCCTGCTTTCCAACAAATGTCAATTATGTTTTGAAGATTTAAGAAATATGCACTCCATCGAGAGCCATTTACTTCTGATGATACCCATGTATCTTCAAGACACGCATTAATTTCATCATAAGTTTCTTTATTCTGTAGAGTACTATCATTAAATACTCTATTTACAATTGCATGAGCCAGCCTTTTATCTTCTTCATATTCAGAATTAAAAAATTTTTCAATATAAGGTATATAATATGTTGCTTTATTTATATTTCGACTAGCATTGCCAATTTCTTTCCAATTTAATCTTGGAATCTTTAATGGTTTCATTAATGAGTAGTCTTCACATTTATTTTTAATTTCTTCTATTGTCTGAAATGCTTTTTGTAAGACCTCTTCTCCTAATGATTTCTCCATATAATGATAAATTTCTTCATCACTCATTAAATAAGTTGTTGCATAAAAATCATCAACTTCTCTATCTCCCTGTTGAGCATTAAGAAAAGCCTTATGAATCGGTCTATCTTCTTTTTTCAAATAATGAGCATCGTTAGTTATAATATATTTGATACCCATTTCTTCACTAAGTTCAACTAATTTTTTATTTACATAAATTTGGTCTTTATTAAACGATGGTTGCATTTCAAAATAGAAATCATCAATACCAAAAATTCCCTGCATTTGAACAATCCATCGTTTAATTAAATCCATACTTGGCGCGCCAGCATCTCTGTTACGGATAAGTTGAGTTGGAAGACATCCTCCTAAACATGCCGTACATCCAATCACATGACCGGGATTTACTCCAATTATATCAATTAAATCCTGATAATATGTTGGAACTCTTCTCATTCTGCGCGCCATGTAACTTCTCATCCAAGCACGAGAAGAAATCTCGCGGATTTGTTTGTGTCCCTCGAGATCCTTCGCCAATAATATAAAATGAAAGTATCTGTCTGTTTCTTTTTTAAAGTTATCATTGTTTAATCCATTTCTTACAAGATAAATTTCGTTACCTCGAATAAGTTTAAAATCTGGATTATTTTTTTTAATTTTGCTATAATATTTTTCTGCTCTTATTGCACTAGCTATTGTGTCGTGCTCAGTAATCGCTACTACTTCATGACCAAGTTCTATTGCATAGTCCATTAATGATTCAACAGTATTAATACTATCGCGCAAACGAAAGTTACTGAAATCAGTATGATTATGTAGTGAACCAGGAAATTTTAATTTCTCCATTCACGTTACCTCTCTTTTTATTCTATATTTATATTATAACATAATTTTCTTAATTTATCAATTTTTAATATGATGTACCACTCCAACCACACTTTTCACAAAAATACTTATATTGTGCTGGGTAAGAAGTTAATACTATTGTATCGTCGCGATATATATACTCACCACATTCGGGACATTTAATATCCATTTTTGTTTTATTAAAATACTGCGGCATAGTGGCATTTCTCATTTGTTTATATTCTTCCCATTCCATAATTAAAAACCTAAATTCCCATCAGATATTTCATAATCACTAATAAAAATTTGTGGTGTATATGTACCATTCCATTCATTAAGGTTGGCTCTACCAACAACTTCTAATTTAATTTCTCCATTATATTGCTTCAATTCTTCAATAAAATCTTTTGCATGAAATTTCATATATGCAATTCCAAATTTTTCAATTTTTACAGTATCAAGATTGCGCCCCATTACTCGAATGTCATTTTTAGTAATATTAATATCTTTGATATGAATAAGAGGTTCGTTATTGTGCTGTCCCCAAATGTCCTCATGTGAAGTTATATCTACAATTAAATCTCTAATGTCAGAATCAGCAGCGATACGTTCAAAATTAACATCATACCAATTTTCTCCAAAATCTATATTAGCTAATTCTTCATTTGCATATTTATGAAAATTATCTAAATTTTTATCGAGAATACCACATCCTGCGGCATTAGCATGTCCAGCTGTAAACGTAAAAAATCCACTTTGGTCTAAGAAGTCTTTAAAAGAAGTTAATTCAGATTCGTTTAATCCTCTTAATGAACCTTTAATTTCTCCATCTTCATTTAACCTAGCAACAATGGTAGGTTTCTGATATTTGGCTGCCAACTTCATGGCGCAAAGTCCATTTAGTTCTGGGGGAAAATCTTCGTCATCAAGTCTTATGAAAAGAATTTTGTTTTCTAGTAAGTTATATTTATGAATTTTGATTTCAAGTTGTTCAACTGCTTTATCTAAAGTTCTATTTTGTTTTGACCTGGCATTAGTACATTCTCTAGCTGATTCGATTGCAAGTTCTTCAAAAGTTCCCTTAGCTCCTCGTTTATGTGATTCAACCATTCTATGTCCGTCTATAAAGGCTTCAAAACATCGCTGTTTTTCTTCCATAGAGCCAGCTCTAATCATAGCATTAATTAATGGAGTTATATAGAAAGCAATTGTAATCGGAGTTACTTTTCCTCCCATTGAAAATGCTTGTTTTTCACATAGAGCTTTGAGAAAATAATTATTAATCTTATTTAATCCCGTATGAACAATATACCGATTTTCAAGTGATAACATCGACATCATATCACTAACTTCTGCAAAAGCAGCTAAATCAATAAATTCATCAGCATAATTTGTATTAAGCATTTTATCACACCATCTACAAAATTGCCACACAACCCCTCCACCACATAAATCTTTATTTATATATTCTGGTGAAAGCTGGTTATTAATAATAGTGGCCCATTCAGAAAATTTAGTATCTGGCTCTACGATATGATGATCAAGAACTAAAGAATGAATCTTTTCTTTTCCTAACATTTCATGATATTCATAATCATTGCTACTAGAATCAGGTAGAATAACCCACTTAATATTCGGATTTTCATTTTGTTTTTCTAAAATTACATTAATTGTATCACTAAGTCCATGACCTTTACCTTCATGAAGTACATATTCAATTTGAACTTTCTGATTGAATTTTCGCAAATATTGTATAAAGATCGCCGCTGAAGCAAATCCATCACAATCACTATCTACAACTACTACAATTCTATCTTCTTCTGTAAGATTAGATATAAACATAAAATCAAGAAAACCATTTGTTATATTATGTAAAGCTCCTGGATATTGTAAGTGTGAATCATCTGAAACGTTAAGAAAGTATTCAATTTCTTCCGGAGTTAACCCACGGGCGCCAAGTAAGTTTTTTACATAGTTATCTCTTATATTATCATTCATCATTCGTGTTTTCATTTAATTGTTCCTCAACTGTTAAAATTGTTTTTACTATAGCTACTTGTTGTTTGGCAGACCATAAAGAATTGAGTCCATCAATTGTTATATTTTTATCTAACTTATCTAATAAGTTGGATACATTATCTAATATTTTTATTATATCTTTATTTAACATTATTTAATCCTCACTCTTCTTTTGTATAGCTTCCAAAAGACTTCACTTCCTTTATCGGTGGGTGAATCTTTCATATTTAATAAGTTTTCCCTATCATATATAAAAGAAAAATCACAATAGTTTTGATACTTTTTTCCTATTGACCATAGTTTATTAAAATAATCTTCGCTACCTGGTTTTTCTTCTTTGTCAAAACAAATCACAATTTCTCGTGGATAAGCTACTTGCATTAATAGTTTTAAAGCATGTTTATTAAATTGGCTGCCGCATACAGCAACTGAACAGTTTGCGAAGTCAAAGCCTTCAAATTGTAAAACTGATTTTTCTGCCTCAAACAAAAAACAAGTACCAACACGTTTAATATTATTCTTGGTTAAATTTAATCCATATAAATTTAAAGATAGTGGATGACTATACCATTTACCCTCTATTTGTACTGGCATATACTTACCTACATTTTCAATCTCCCATTCGTTGAGGGCGCGCCCTCGTATTCCGACGAGTTCTCCATTTGAATTATAATGTGGTATTATAATTTTATTTTGTGAAACGGAATATCGTATATTAAATTTATCCATACTTTCTTTGGTGATTCCATCATTCAACCATTCTGTTGGATAAAACTTAGTAAACACATCAATTATACCGTTTGGATAGGTTGGTAACTTTACTCGTTCGGGCGCGAAATACATATCACGTATACGTTGATATTTTTTGGGTGTAAATCCTTCAATTGGGCGATAATTACTACAATCAAGAATTACTTTATATATATCTTGATACCAATCATAATCATGATTTCTTGTTTCATAGTAGTTTTTAAGAAATTTAAATATTGACATAGATTGGCAATTAGTATAACAATAAAATATATGATTGTTCTTATAATAATATAGTTTCCAAGATGCTTCATCCGCATCTTCATTATGACAAACCGTAGGCATGACCAAGTAGGACTCCTTTTCTTGATAAGGAATATCCATTTGGTCTAATAAGTCTTTTATCTTTTCGGTATCTAATTGTTCAATTATACTTTTATAATCAATCAACTATCTCACCATCATTCAACCTTTCTAATATTGTATTATAATGTTCATCTTCTGAATCTTCCCAACTTTTAATGTTATAACTCGCCTCTTTATAGAAATCTTTAATTGGTTCTAATCTTGAATCGGTTATAAATAAGTCTTTTTTTCTTAAAGTTCCTAGATTCATAACTGACCAAATTCTAACCTGAGTCCACTCTCCGTTTCGTACTTTAAATATATCTGTAACTAAATTAGGTCTTTCAATATAAGTTGCATTATTTTTATCCAAAAAGATAATATTGTCTCCTTGTATTTGTTTTTCTTGAAATAGCGGTTCTAATAATTCAAGTTCTTCTTTTGTTGGTCTTGCTATTATCGCGCCATTATCAGCTTTATTAATCGTACTTCGACCACCAGCTAAAGAACCTTCATTTCTTATATCTTTATTATCATCACCTTTTGCATTTAACTGAGTTGAAGTAAACATTGCTACATCTAATTCAACCGCTAAATCTTTTAGAGCTGTTGCAAACATTAACAATACTTCATCGTTTCTTAATGCAAACCCCTTAAATTCATTTAATAAAGATGGTCCAATGAATATGTAATCATAAAATACATATCCTATATCATGAATTATACAATTTTCTCTAACGATTGTTTTAACAGATTCAATTGTGGGATTAGGCATTTTTACAAGAATTAAATTATCATACTTTTTCATTAAGTGAATTGCTTGAGTAATAACTGCTGATTCTCTTTCTGAAAAATCTGCATATTTAAATCTTGTAGCATTTATATCAGTTAGATAAGCCAGAATCATGGTTCTAACTTCTTTAAAACGTTGCTCTGTTACAATAAATAAAACTTTTTCATTATTACCTTTTTGTTCCCATTCGCAAATTGTACTGTTATATCTAAAAGGATAAGCTAAATAACAAGCATCTGCTACTGCATTTCTTGTTTTTCCTACTCCTGATGCTGCCGAACGAATTGTTAAAGTTCCCTTTTTCGCTCCATCTATTATTTGATTATATATATCTCCTTGAATTGGTATACCAATTTCATACGCCGCGCCAAGCTCATTAACTAGCGCTTCCATACCTTTTACAGCTGTTTCAACTTCTATTTCATCAGTTGTCTGATATTTCGCTTCAACACCTAATAATTTTTTTCTGACTGCATCAATTATTAATTTAGGATTTAAAAAATTAAAAGCTTGATTTATTTCATCTGCTTTTGGATTTGTTAAGTCATTACAATAAAAATCGCTTGTATCAAAACCTTGCTTTTTTAAATCTTTAAGAAGATTAGACATTTTAAAACGATTATAATAGAAGTCAAAGTTATCAATTTGAGATAGCTCTATTGAATCTTGTAAGTATTCAATACCATTTCTATCTTTAAAAAGTTTAAAAGATACTTGGTCTGACTCTAAAAAATTTTCTATATCAATTGGCTGTATTTTTGTCGCACCATTTCGATACAATCCATTTATAGCCATAAATATTGAGCGTTCAAATCTTGAAGGAAAATCAGTTAAAGCGAACGAATATTTATCTATTTTGCTTAATAATTGTGGTTGTTTCATTAAGCAACCTAATATTTGTTGAGTATCTCTTTTATCTATCATCTTCTTCCCACCAATCTGAATGACTTATTAAATTCCAATAACAAGGAATTTGTAAAATTTCTTTTGAACGTTTAGACCTTTTATCTAAATCATAAATAAAAATAGGACAATATTTGCATTCAATACTTTCACAAAAAGTAATCGCTTCTTGCTTTGTCATTCTTCATCCTCCAATTCATCGAGCGCGCTAAAATCAACCATATATTTTGGTTTCTTTTTTCTTTGTATAGTAATCTTTTTTCTTTTTTCCGCCTCTCGCATCTGACGTTCAATTTCTGCGATTGTTCCAGCGGATTTTCGTTCTTTCGCGGCCCAGTAAGCGCATGAATCATTATATACAAAAGGAATTATACCGATTCCGCCATGTCCTTTTTCCCAGTCGCCGTGTTTTATTTCATAAAAATATTTTAAAGCGAATAAGATTCCTTTATTACTCATTCCATTTTCTTTTATGAATTTTTTCCTTTGAGCTTCACATACGTGCCAATTATAAGATACTTTTAAATCTCTAGCAATAAAATCATAAATTAAACCTATATATCCTTCATCACTTTCCGGTTGAGCTTTCTTCCAATTATTATAACACAATCTATGATAATAATAATTTTTACTTGGCATGACCCAATCATCTTTTTCTTTATCAATTATTTCATTACATAATCTACACTTAGCCATATAAAACTCCTTTATTTCCCTATTTATTATATTATACCATAATTGTAAGAAAAAGTCAAATTTAAAAAGAGCAGGTATATTATACCTACTCTCTTTAATCTATTTAGACATATCTCTCATTTCAAGAAGGACTAAGTTGAATAAATCTTTTTGGTCTTCTGTAATTTCTGAAAGTTTTATTTTTCTTCCAAAAATCATTTCGACCTTCTTTAAAATACGTTCAGCATTCGCAGCGTCTTCGTTAATAAGTTTTGCCCAAAGTTTAGAAGCCTCATCTCTGATTAAATCAAAGTCTAATTCTTCTTCTACTTTTACCTCTTCTTTATCAACGACTACTGCGCCATCAATTTGTTCACTCTTTTCAATCGCTTTTATGATAGCATCAACAAGTTCTTGGTAACCGAATTTAATTTTAGGAGCAAGATATTTAAATCTACTACCCGCCATTACCGTTGGTGTTTTCCGAGTGTATAACCAACGTTCAGCATTACCATCTTCATCCCATGTAATATCAATGTAACCTATAATATCAACTAATTGATTTACAATATCATAGGCTCTTTTTGGAATTGCTGGGCCAAGAATTTCTACCTCAGAATCATCTGCACGTTTTTCAATTCTTTTTTCTACATGAGCAATAATAACTAGACCATAACCAAGCTGAGTAATTTTTCTTAAACACGACTCAAATTCTCTCTTGGCTGCTGCGTATCCACCACCCCAGGGAATATCTGAAATTGATTGAACTGCATGTTGTGCGCAGATATATTGTTCACATAAATCCCAAGCGATACCAACTGTATCAATAGTAATTGTATTATATTTTTCCTGTGCTTCAGGCTTTTCTAATTGGCGAAGAACCAATTTAAAATCTGCCCATTTTTTAATGTCGACTGCCATCGCGCCAGAGATTGCATTCCACCCATGTTCAAATCCTAAAAGTAAATTTTTAGGAAATTGACAAGCAAGGGAAGTCTTGCCCACTTTAGGTAAACTATAAAGGCAAACAAACTTCCCACGCAAATCTCTTGAAATAACGGATGGCTCTAAATTAAGTATATCAAGACCACTTTTAGCCATACGTTATCTCCTTATTAAAATCCTAAATCTGCAAATCCATTATTAGTGTTTTTAGCTGGTGCTTGACGCATTGACTGCCGTGAAGCTGCCTTAGACATATCTTTCTCTTTCTGAGCTTCAAGCCTATTTTTTCTATCTGCTAATGCATCCTGAATCTCACCATTATCAAAGGCAAAATCTCCTTCCAATGGCTCCTGAGAACCACCAGTGATAATTAAATCACTTCTATTAATAGTTCTAGTTTTTTCAATTGGTTCTCCAAAGTCAACTTCCTCAATAATTGTTTCAGTTGTTGCTGAAAAATCAAGTCTTCCATTGGCTTTTACTGTGTCACCGATATTCCAATAGGTAGAAA
>Ga0247611_10007635_pt1 | contig 13506 bp, 14 predicted proteins | sample 177DNAGHGhighgp2_FD_192422 | JGI IMG/M metagenome (GOLD analysis project Ga0247611, IMG submission 192422) | Sheep rumen microbial communities from Palmerston North, Manawatu-Wanganui, New Zealand - 1770 DNA GHGhigh gp2 | ecosystem: Host-associated > Mammals > Digestive system > Stomach > Rumen... | reverse complement strand
AAGCGGATGCCGTGGACCGAAGGGTTCGATCCGGCAAAGCGAAGGATCTCATCCCAGCTGCCGTCGTCCGAACCGTCGTCGACCATAATTATTTCATAGGAAAAACCGCCGTCTTTCATTACGGAGTCTATCCTGGAGACGAGCTCCGGGAGGCTTTCCCGCTCGTTCAGAAGCGGGACTATAATGCTGATATCCATAGACTAAATAACGTCGTCGTCGAAAATGTTTTTCTTCCCGACAAGGCTGCTGGACATAATCGAGGAGAGGATCCATCCGTAGACGAAGCACCAGATAAGGTTGCTTACCAGCGAGATGACTCCCATCTTGCTCTCGAGACCCTCGAGGGCTGCCATCGAGTTGGAGTCAAGCATACCGGCTGTCTGTTCGAAAGCGGTATTGAAAGCCTCTGTAATCTGGCCGGGGAAGACGTACTGTACTGAAATGTAGCTGCAGGCGGCGGTAATGATAGCCGAGAACAGGGCGATCAGGGTACCGTAGCCCAGCAGATTCTGGCGGGTTACTCCTTCGTAAGAGCCAAGAAGCTTCTTCATGAAGAATCTCATAAGGAGGATACATCCGACAAATTTGCCAGCCCAGAGGACAGTAGAAAGAATACCAACGAGAAGGGGACTTTCTGCAGTACTGAGAATACCGTTGACGAAGATGTATCCGCCTGAAATCAGACCGAAAAAGAGGGCCGCTTTTGCAGCCTCGCTGCTAAGAATCTTGCTATCTATTTTTTCCATATTCACAAAGATAGAAAAATTTCCTATCTTTGTAGGCTTTATTAAAGTGACTTATGACAATAGCATTTACTGATGGAACCATCCGCCCTTGGGAGGATGACGAGGCGAAGAGAATATTCTGGCACTCTTCGGCACACCTTATGGCAGAAGCGCTGGAGGCTTTGTATCCTGGCGTTAAGTTTGGAGTCGGCCCCGCTGTTGAGACCGGTTTCTACTACGACGTAGATCTTGGAGGCCGCCAGATCAGCGAATCTGACCTCAAGGCGATAGAGGACAAAATGTTGGAACTCGCGAAAACCAAGGAAACTTTCGAGCGTAAGGAAGTCTCCAAGGCTGACGCTATGAAGTACTTCAAGGAGAAAGGAGATCAGTACAAGTGTGAGCTTATCGAGGCTCTCGAAGACGGTACTATCACTTTCTACACAAACGGAGCCTTTACGGATCTGTGCCGCGGCCCTCACATAAAACACGTAGACGACATCAAGGCAATCAAGCTTACAGCTATCGCTGGAGCCTACTGGAAGGGCGATCAGAACCGCGAGCAGCTTACCCGTATCTACGGTGTAACCTTCCCTAAGAAGAGCATGCTCGACGAATATCTTCAGATGCTCGAAGAAGCCAAGAAACGCGACCATCGCAAGCTCGGAAAGGAAATGGGCCTCTTTACCTTCTCTTCGAAGGTGGGTCTCGGACTTCCTCTCTGGCTGCCCCGCGGAGCTCAGATGCGCTACACCCTCGAGCAGTTCCTTCGCCGCAAGCAGCAGGAACTGGGTTATCTCCCGGTTGTCACCCCTCATATCGGAGCAAAGGAACTCTATGTAACATCTGGTCACTACGCAAAGTACGGCAAGGATTCGTTCCAGCCGATCCATACCCCGCAGGAGGGCGAGGAATATATGCTTAAGCCTATGAACTGCCCTCATCACTGCGAGATTTACCGCAGCGAGCCGCGTTCGTACCGCGACCTGCCGCTCCGCTTTGCGGAGTTCGGTACGGTCTACCGTTACGAACAGAGCGGCGAGCTCCACGGACTTACCCGAGTCCGCGGTTTCACCCAGGACGACGCACACCTCTTCTGCCGCGCAGACCAGCTCCAGGAGGAGTTCGAGAAGGTTATCGACCTTATCCTCTATGTTTTCAGGACTCTCCATATGACCGAGTACATGGCTCAGATTTCGCTCCGCGATCCCAACAATAAAGCTAAGTACATCGGCTCAGACGAAAACTGGGAGAAGGCAGAGAACGCTATTATCGAGTCCGCTAAGAAAAAGGGCCTCAAGACCGTTGTGGAACTCGGCGAGGCTGCCTTCTATGGCCCTAAGCTCGACTTCATGGTCAAGGACGCTATCGGCCGCAGCTGGCAGCTCGGTACGATCCAGGTAGACTACAACCTCCCCGAGAGGTTCGGCCTGGAGTATACGGATGCCGACGGAAGCAAGCAGCGCCCGGTCATGATCCACCGTGCGCCGTTCGGCTCCATCGAGCGTTTCACCGCCGTCGTGCTCGAACACACCGCCGGCCATCTGCCTCTCTGGCTCGCGCCCGATCAGGTAAAAGTTCTGCCTATCAGCGAGAAATTCGCAGACTATGCAGAAAAAGTTTGTAATTCGCTAAAAAATTGCGATATTCGCGCTTCCATTGACGCCCGTAACGAGACGCTCGGTAAGAGGATCAGGGAAATAGCCCTTCTCCGCGTACCTGTGCTCGCGATAGTGGGTGAAAAAGAGGCCTCGGAAGGCACAGTCTCGGTACGCCGGGAAGGTGTCGACCAGGGCTCTATGCCAGTGGAGCAATTTATTAACTTTATTAATACAGCAATAGCTGAAGAATTATCCTAATGCCGGGTCCTTACAAGCCAAAGCCCTCAGGAATGCGCCCCAATGGACGCAAACCCGATCCTCATCAGATGATGAAGTCTGATGAGAACGAGCTTCGCATCAACGAGCAGATAACTGCCCCAGAGGTACGTCTCGTAGGAGATAATATCCCTGAGCAGGGTATCTGGCCCCTTCAGAAGGCCCTCCGTCTGGCGGATGAGCTTGAACTCGATCTCGTAGAGATCAGCGCCAAGGCAGATCCGCCCGTCTGCAAGATACTCGACTACGAAAAGTATATGTATCAGCAGAAAAAGAAGGCAAAGGAGATGAAGAGCAACGCGCAGAAGGTTGTGATCAAGGAGATCCGTTTCGGCCCCAACACAGACGAACACGATTTCCAGTTCAAGCTCAAACACGCGAAGGAATTCCTCCAGGAAGGCTCGAAGGTAAAAGCTACGATATTCTTCAGAGGCCGTTCGATCATGTTTGCAGAGCAGGGCGAGAAGCAGCTTCTCCGCTTTGCAGTAGAGCTTGAGGAGTTCGGCAGGGCCGAGAACATGCCTGTCCTCGAAGGAAAGAGGATGACTATGATGCTCGCGCCCAATAAAAAGAAATAAGCCGTAGAGAGTACGGTATAGTATATTTATTAACAAAACATTCAACAAAATGGCAAAGCTTAAAACCAATCCCGGTGCTAAAAAGCGTTTCACGCTTACCGGATCGGGCAAGATCAAGAGGAAACATGCTTACCACAGCCACATCCTCACCAAAAAGACCAAGAAACAAAAGAGAAACCTCGATCATTTCGCCATCATCGAGTCGGCTGATATGAAAAGGGTACGTGAAATGTTGGTGCTTTAAAAGTTTAGAATTATGCCTAGATCAGTCAACTCAGTAGCCTCAAGGGCACGCCGCAAGAAGATTCTTAAGAGAACCAGCGGCAACTTCCTCGCCAGGAGGAACGTTTGGACGGTTGCAAAGAACACCTACGAAAAAGGTCTCACCTATGCATACCGCGACCGTAGAGCCAAGAAGCGCAATTTCCGCGCACTTTGGATTCAGCGAATCAACGCAGCCGCACGTCAGTACGGTATGACTTATTCTCAGTTCATGGGCGCTCTCGCACATCAGAACATCGGGCTGAACCGTAAGGTTCTCGCCGACCTCGCCATGAACAATCCGAAGGCATTCGAAGCTATAATTAAGTCGGTTAACAAGAAGTAAATGCCGTGAGCCTGAAGGATTTTACCCGCAACCGTTGGACTAAGCTCACATTCTGGGCTTTGCTCTACATCGCATGGGTAATCTGGCTTGGCAATTTCTGGTGGCTTTTCGGCCTGGTGATCATCTTCGATGTTTTCATCACTAAGAAAGTCCATTGGAACTTTTGGAAAAAGAGATATAAGGAGGGCGAGAAAAAAGACCCCGTCAATGATTGGCTTGACGCTATCATCTTCGCGGTAATCGTCGTTACTTTCATCAACATTTTCTTCTTCCAGGCCTTTAAGATTCCTTCACCCTCGATGGAAAAGACTCTCTACACAGGAGATCATCTTTTCGTCGGCAAATTGACATACGGACCACGCATCCCGCAGACTCCGCTGACTATTCCCTTCACTCACAATACCATCTTTGGTAAAGAGTCGTATTCGAAGCTTATCCAGAGTGATTATAGGAGACTGAAAGGATTCAGGAAAGTTCAGAGAGGCGATATCGTGGTGTTCGGATTCCCGAACGGTGACACCGTTCTCCGTAAGGCTCCGGTAGAGGATTATTACACCCTCTGCAGGTTCTACGGAAAAAAGACGGTCATCTCTAAGCTTGGACCCCTCGTCGTCCGCCCCGCGGATAAGGTGGATCACTACGTTAAGAGATGTGTTGCGATCCCCGGAGATACCCTCGAGGTCAAGGATGGCCTTGTATGGATCAACGGAGAGAAGCAGGAAGTCTACAATGGAATTCAGTTCACCGATCGCCTGGAGAAGGTTCAGGGCGATTATAGGGAAATCTTCCCGTTCTCGCCGGACTACACCTGGAGCAGGGATTACTTCGGACCTCTTTGGGTCCCTCAGAAGGGAGCGACCGTGAGGCTCACTTCGGAAAACCTTCCGCTTTACAGAAGGATAATCGAAGTCTACGAGCATTCTTCGCTTGAAGAAGCTCTTGCCGCAGGGGAGTACACCTTCAAGATGGACTACTACTTTATGATGGGAGACAACAGACACAACTCCCTCGACTCAAGGTACTGGGGTTTTGTTCCCGAAGACCACATAGTCGGAAGGCCTGTTGTGGTGTGGCTCTCTACGGACTCGGGGAAGAGATTCCCGCGCAACATACGCTGGAAGCGTTTCCTGAAGTTCGTTTAGTAACGATTATTAATAAATAAAAAACTATAATTATGGCAAAGGTTTGTCAAATAACCGGAAGAAAGAGAATGAAAGGCAACAACGTTGCCCATTCCAAGCTGCGCACTAAGCGCGACTTCTCCGTCAACCTCAAGAACAAGCGTTTCTGGAGCGAAGAGGAGAAGAGGTACATTACCCTCAAGGTTTCCTGCAAGGGTATGAGAATCATCGAGAAGAATGGCCTCGAGGCTACTCTCCGCGATGCACAGAAGAAAGGATTTGTTAACCTTGTTTAAATTTTTGAACTATGGCAAAGAAAGCAAAAGGTAACAGGGTGCAGGTCATCCTCGAGTGCACAGAACAGAAGGCTAGCGGCGTTCCTGGAATGTCCCGCTACATCACCACCAAGAACAGGAAGAATACTCCCGAGCGTCTTGAGAGGAAGAAGTATAATCCTTTCCTCAAGAAGGTGACGGTACATCGTGAAATCAAGTAAATTTTCAGGAGGATAAACTATGGCAAAGAAAGCCGTTGCAACATTCGCAGCTAAGTCCGGTGCCAAGAGCATGGTCAAGTGCATCCGCATGGAAAAGTCTCCCAAAACTGGCGCTTATGTCTTCACAGAGCACCTCGTAGAGGAGAGCAAGGCAAAGGAATACTTCGAGAAGAAGTAATTTCATACATACTATAGAAAAATCCGACGCAATAAGCGCCGGATTTTTTGTATATTTGTAGGCTATGGCAATCAGCTTTTTTCAGAAGATCAGCAGAGCGATAGTCGGCCGTTCCAGAGTCGACGACGATACCCTCGATGCGATAGAGGAAGCCCTGATCGAATCGGACATGGGAGTGGATACTACTCTGAAGGTAATCGATGCCCTTGAAGAGAGGGTTTCGAAGGATAAATACATGTCCAAGGAAGAACTTACCTCGATGCTCCGAGAGGAGATTGAGGGCCTGATGGCAGACGCTTCGAAGTCCTTCGATATGGAGGCGGCGAAGCCCTATGTTATTCTGGTAGTGGGAGTTAACGGAGTAGGTAAGACTACTACAATTGGTAAGCTCGCCCGGAAGTTTACCGCCGAAGGAAAGAAGGTGATGCTCGGCGCCGCGGATACCTTCCGCGCTGCGGCCGTGGATCAGATTTCCGTTTGGGCGGAGCGCGCCGGCGTAGATATTGTAAAGCAGCAGATGGGTTCCGACCCGGCGGCCGTAGCGTTCGATACGGTCAAGTCCGCAGCCGCCAAGGGCGCGGACGTCGTCCTTATCGACACAGCGGGCCGCCTCCACAACCGGATCGATCTGATGAACGAACTTACGAAAATACGTAACTCCGTACGTAAGGCAGTCCCTACAGCACCCAATGAGGTGTTGCTGGTCCTCGATGCCAGTACCGGCCAGAATGCGTTCCAGCAGGCTAAGGAGTTTGCCCGCGCGACCAATATCACCAGCCTCGCCCTTACAAAGATGGACGGAACGGCGAAAGGCGGAGTCGCGGTAGGCCTCGTAGACCAGTTCGGAATTCCTATCCGCTGGATAGGAGTAGGCGAGGGAATAGGCGACATTAAAGACTTCGACAGCAAGCAGTATGTCGCAGCATTGTTTGACGAAAATGAATTAAAATAATATGAAGCTCAGTTACAATTGGTTAAAGGATTATCTGAAGTGTGGGCTTTCGGTGCAGGAGATCGCAGAGGCTATGACCTCGATCGGCATCGAAGTGGATTCGGTAGAAGAGACCGAAGTCATTGAAGGCGGCCTGAAGAATGTGGTAGTAGCGAAGGTTCTTACCTGCGAGGCTCACCCCGATTCTGACCACCTCCACGTAACTACCGTCGATGATGGCGGCCCCGAGCCCGTCCAGGTAGTCTGCGGCGCGCCCAATGTAGCCGCAGGACAGAAAGTCCTTTTCGCCCAGGTAGGTGCCGTCCTCCCCGGCGATTTCAAGATCAAGAAGTCCAAGATCCGTGGGGTCGAGAGCTTCGGTATGATCTGCGCCGACGATGAACTCGGAATCGGCGAGGACCACTCCGGAATCAAGGTCCTGCCCGCCGATGCGCCCGTAGGAACCCCCGCGAAGGAATACCTTGGGATCGAGTCCCAGGCCGTGATTGAGTATGAGATTACTGCGAACAGGGTAGACGCCGCCTCGCATTGGGGCGTTGCGCGCGACCTGTACGCCTACCTGACTCTCCGCGGGATCCCGTGTGAGCTGCGCAAGCCCGAGACAGAGGCGGCGTTCGAGGCCCTTCCGCGCGAGGAGGGTGGCCATGGGCTTAAAGTAGAGGTCCAGGACCCCGACGGCGCCCCGCGCTACTGCGGCCTTACGATCCATGGAATCAAGGTAGGCCCGTCCCCGAAGTGGATGCAGGACCGCCTGACGGCAGTAGGCAGTCGCCCGATCAACAATATCGTAGATATCTCGAACTACGTTCTCTTCGAGCTCGGCCAGCCGCTCCATACCTTCGACGCCGACAAGGTCGCGCAGGGGACTGTCATCGTCCGCCGTGCTGCCGAAGGCGAACCGATCAGGACGCTTGACGGCGTGGACCGCAAGCTCCGCGCGACCGATATGGTCATCGCCAGCCCCCGCGGGCCCATGTGTATCGCGGGCGTGTTCGGAGGCGAGGAGAGCGGTGTGACGGACGCGACTGTCAACCTCTTCATCGAGGGCGCCTACTTCGATCCGGGCAGCATCCGTAAGACCAGCAAGAGCCAGCAACTCCAGACCGACGCCTCGTTCCGCTTTGAGCGTGGGGCTGATCCCGAGATGGCGCTGTTCGGCCTAAAGAGGGCCGCCGTGCTCGCGATTGAGCTCGCAGGCGGAAAGGTCGCCGGCAATGTGTTCGAGAGCTATCCCAACCCCGTAGGGCGTGCGAAGATCGAGCTTGATTATGACCGAATCGAGGCGTTTATCGGCAAGAAGATCGGCCATGAGACCATGGACAAGATCCTGACCGCGCTTCAGTACGAGTTCGTCGCGCGCGAGGGCGCTAAGGTGACCGTTCTGGCGCCTCAGTATATGGTGGACGTCACCCGCGAGTGTGATGTCGTTGAGGAGATCCTCCGTATCTATGGCTACGACAATATAGACCTGCCTAAACATATGAAGATGTCTGTAGGCCCGACCCCTTCACCGGAGCCGGAGGCCGTGCGCAATTCCATTTCGAATTTCCTCGCCGCAAACGGTTTCGTAGAGACGATGAACAATTCGATTACGAAGAGCGACTATTACGAAGGACTTCAGACCTTCCCGGCAGACCATACCGTAAAGATCGTCAATCCTCTGAGCAGCGATCTTAATGCGATGAGGCAGACCCTTATTCTGAACGCGCTCGAGGTTGTCGCCTACAACGCGAACCGTCAGATGAATTCTCTCAAGATCTTCGAGTATGGCTCTGTATATCAGAGACTTCCGGAGAATTCTGGAGAGACTCTCGAGGGCTATGAGGAACATGCAGCATTCTGCCTCGCGATCTGTGGAACTCCCGAAAAATCTTGGAATTTCGCTCCCAGAAAGAGCGACTATTTCGCCCTCAAGGGAGTCTTCGAGCTCCTTATGAAGCGCTACGGAATAGATCTGTATCAGATGTGGACAGATGCCGCTCCTTCGGATATTTTCTCCGAAGGCGTAGTCTATAAACTCCCCGGCCAGGGCAAGCAGCTCGCAGTTCTTGGAACTGTCAATCCTGCCCTTGCGAAGAAGTTCGGAGTCAAGCAGCCCGTGTTCGTATGCGAGATTTGCTGGCCCGCTCTGTTTACTCTTATCAAGCGCGGAAAAGTCAGCTTCAAGGAGCTTCCCAAGTTCCCTGAGGTAAGGCGCGATCTTGCGCTGCTGCTTGATGAAGCGGTCTCTTACGCAGACCTTCGCCAGACCGCTTTCAAGCAGGCCAAGAAACTCCTTAAGAGCGTTACTCTGTTCGATGTCTACCGTGGAGACAAGATCCCGGCAGGGAAGAAGCAGTATGCTCTCGGATTCGTACTCCAGGATCTCGAAAAGACCCTTACCGATCAGGATGTCGAAAGGGCGATGGACGGTATCCTTAAGGCTTACCAGCAGAATTTCGGAGCTCAGTTGAGGTAGTATGAAAAAGGTTCTGCCGCTTGTTCTGGTTGCGCTGGCGCTCGTTTGTTGCTCTCGCCGTTCGCGCGTAATCCCTGCCTCTACATTGTCAGACATATATGTAGACATGTTCATGGCGGATCAGTGGATTGCGCAGAACCAGCGCGCCCGTAAGACGGCAGATACCTCTAACATCTATGCCCCTATCTTCGACAAATACGGCTACACGGTCGAAGACTACGACGCTTCGGTCAGGCACTACCTCCGTAAACCGGACAAATATGCTAAGATTCTGAAGTCTGCCGGCTCGAAGCTGAGCCGCCAGGCAAAGCGTCTCGAGGCTATCGAGGATGCTATTCAGAATAGGGTGAAATTCTCGCCTTACAGACCGGAGAAGTTCCGCTACGATACCCTCCGCTTTAAGGACGACAGTCTTGGACTATGGCCCAACGACTCTTCGCTTGTCGATCGCGGAGCGCTGCGCGATTCACTTGCCAGGCTCGATTCTCTCGCGCTAAGCGACTCGCTGGCCCTGCGCGATTCGCTGGCTCGCCGTGATTCCCTGGCTCGCCGTGATTCTCTGGCCCGGGTCGATTCGATTGCCCGTCTGGCCGTGCCTAAAAAAGAAGTAATAACCAATAATGATAAATCTTATGGATCAAAAGACCGTTCTGAAAAAGTGCTTCTCCTTCATGGACCTGACAACGCTCAGGATCGAGGACACTCCAAGCTACGTGAAGTCCCTGGTGGACAAAGTAAACAAACTCGTTGAGGAGTATCCGGATTATCCGCTTCCCGCTTCGATCTGCGTTTATCCCAATTTTGCTTCGGTGGTTCGTGACAACCGTCCTTCAAAGGATCTCCACGTCACCTGCGTCGCCGGATGTTTTCCCGCTTCGCAGAGTTTCCTCGAGGTAAAGGTCCGCGAGGTTGAACTCGCGATTGAGAATGGCGCGGACGAGATAGATATCGTCCTGGCTCTCAATTCTTTCCTCGACGGTGATGGAGAAGAGGCCCGCCGTGAGATTCGTCAGATTCGTCAGGTCTGCAAGGGCGTCGTTCTGAAGGTTATCCTCGAGACCGGTGTTCTTAAGACCCCTGAGCTTATAAGGAAAGCGTCCTTCCTGGCGATGGAAGAAGGCGCAGACTTTATCAAGACTTCTACCGGTAAGGTCTCTGTCAATGCCACCCCCGAAGCAGCCGAGGTTATGTGTCAGGCTATCAAGGACTTCTATGCTAAGACCGGTCGCAAGGTTGGCTTCAAGGCCGCCGGCGGCGTTTCTACCGCAGAAGAGGCTCTCCAGTACTATGAGATAGGGGAGAGGATTCTTGGCCCTGAGTGGATGAATAAGGATTTGTTCAGATTCGGTGTCTCTCGTCTCGGCAACTCGCTGATGAGCGCGATTGAAGGAAAAGAAGTTAAATTCTTCTAGATATAGGCAAGACAGCGCGGCGCCATTTGACGGGTTTTGGCGCGGAATGGCAGGTTTTTCCCCTTTCCGGCGCTTATTTACGGGATTTTGGCGCGGAACGGCAGGTTTTTCCACCTTCCGGCGCTTTTTTACGGGATTTTGGCGCGGAACGGCAGGTTTTTCCACCTTCCGGCGCCATTTTCTATGTTTTTGGCGCCGTTTTTTGTATTTCGTCAGTTAGCGCCACATGGTACCCCCTCTAGAGTGGCTTGTGGGGCCTTATTTGTTTTGGGTTTGTGGCGCCACACCCTTTGAAAGGCCACAGCGCCACACCCACCCCAGCCCAGAAGTGCTTGTAGGGCATTTTGCCGCGAATTTTTGTGGCGCTACTTCGCGGAAATGGAGATTTGTGGGATTTCCGCCAGGATGAAGCCAGAGTACCCCTGCCAGAACGGTCTCTGAGGCCTTCGGCCTGGCTTCACAGGCCGATTTCGTCGTGTGAAGCCAGCATACCCCCATCCAGGATACGATGTACGGCATATCGCCTGGCTTCATCTTGACGAAACAGAACTAGAGGGCGTGAGTAGTGACTGTTTTCCTGCTAGTATTAGTATTTCCGCCAAGTAGCCTCAAGGGGTAACCCCTCCAGAGGGAGTTCTAGGGCGGGTGACTGGGACGGCTAGGGCCGATTTCGGCCTTAGGCGCAAACCCCAGCCTTACTAGAAAAAATTACGGGGCAGGTAACCGGGACGGCTACTTGGCGAAAATGAGTGCGGAGGGCCTACCGGGGCTAGCGCCGGGGCGGGAGGGGAGGCCCGGAGGGCCGATAGCGGCATCAGCCGCGGGGCGAGATTAGCTCGGGCTGGCGCCCTCGCTCGTCTCGCGTCTCCGCGAGCAATCAGCAGACTTTCGGGCGGCAGAGCCGCCCTGTTTTTGTTGCTGAACATTCACAGGCGAAAGCTAGCTCTCGCCTGTGAACGCTCAACAACAAAAGCGCCGCACTTTCGTGCGACGCTTGTCTGCTGATTGCATTGCGCGGAGAGAGCGAGATTCGAACTCGCGATACCCTTTTGGGGTACACACGCTTTCCAGGCGTGCCTCTTCAGCCACTCGAGCATCTCTCCATGTGAAAAGGACTGCAAATATAAGAGGATTTTTGAAGTATCCCAAAAAAATGCAACAAATCCGGGGCTTAATGCATCTATAAAAGGTGTTGCTGAGATATTTTTACTATCTTTGCGCGACAAGGCGAAATCTATTTCAAATTTATATTATGAAAAAGGTATTTTTACTTTTAGCCGCAGCGGCCTGCTTGGCAGTGTCCTGCAAACACGAAGAAAAGGGCGAAGTCCTTTCTCCCGAAGAGAACAAAGCTACCCTCGACGAGACTATGACTAAGGCTGTTCAGATGCTGGAAGTCGATCACTGGCAGGGTACTGCTGACCTTATCACTGGAAGCGCTACTGTTCTTCAGAACATTACTCCCGATGAGAGCGCAGCGAATTGGCTCACCGAAGCTACCGGTGCATGGTATTCCGAAGCCGACGGTGTCGATATTATGACTATCGACCTTGAGAAGATTCAGGGAACTCTTACCGTTAAGGACAACGTTGTTTACGCTACCGAAGGAAAGGGCCTCAATGTTGCTTACTCTCTTGAGGACGGTACTGCAGTAGCAGCAAATCTGAATGTCAAGAATTCTTCTACGAAACTTCTTCTTGACGAAGATTACGATTACCTGCAGGTCCCCGGAGGAGAAGATTATCAGAGGGTTCTCACCAGCAAGGAGTATCTCATCGTTCCCGCTTCAGTTGATGCAGTCGTTACCGCAGACGGAAAACAGGCAGCAAGCGTGAAGCTCACCGCCGATCTCAAGGTCGCTAATGAGACTCCTACTCCCAACGACAGCTTCTCCGCTACTCTCGCAGTTAGCGCAGACAAGTACACCTTCTCCCTCACCCGTGCTAAGTACAGCCCCACCGAGGTTGCTGTCGACGCCAGCATCAAGTACGACAAGACTACTGTCGTTGCCGCTTCCTTCGAGGCTAAGGGTAAGATCGGACTCGATGAGGACCAGGATCTGGATCCCCTCGCTACTACCGGTAAAGTCAAGGCTTCCTTCAAGATTCTTGACAATGTAGAACTTAAGGGTGATCTCAACTGGGATGAGTTTAAGGCTCTCGTAGGAAGCAACGAAAACACCGAGGCCGGAGCAAAAGAACTCGCAGCAAAGGCAGAGAAGTGTGTCAACCTTGTTCTCTACGTACAGAAGACCGCTCAGGCTAAGCTCGGATTTGAGGCTTATCAGCCCGCTGAGAATGTATGGAGCGCTCAGCCCGTCATCCGTTTCGAGGATGGTTCTCAGTATATGCTTCCTGAGGAATTCTTCAACCCGGATAACTTCCCTAAGACAGTAGATGCAGTCAATGCTGCTCTCGCTCAGATGGAAGAGTTCCTCGCAGGACCTGAACCTGAAACAGAACCGCTTCAGTAACAGCAAGTGTTTCGCCATAAATTTGGCATACTTATAATCGAATCTGCGCTTTTGCTCTCGGTCTTCTGTACCGAAGCCAGAGCGCAGATTGATTCTTTACAGCTGGACAGTACAGTCTTGTCGGCGGCTGCAAAAAGACCGCTATTGGATATCGGCAGGGCCGGAGTCGCGACCGTGGACATGTCTGAGCTTGCTCTGATGCCGTCCATTCTCGGGAACTCCGACCCCCTTCATTTTGTCCAGATGCTGCCGAGCATGCAGACCAGTTCGGAGTACGACGCCGGAATCCATATCCAGGGCTGCGACCACCAACACAATCTCGTCGCGCTCGACGGAGTCCCTATCTACGGCGCCACCCACCTCATGGGCCTGTTCTCGGTCTTTAACCCGACCCACTACCGCTCGATGTCGTACAGCACGGTCGCGAGCGGGGTGAACCGTCTCGGCGGGGTAATCGATATGCACACGCGCCGCACGAGGCCCGAGCGGGTGGGGCTGGACGCGTCGCTGGGCCTGGTAAGCGCCCAGGCGACGCTGGAAGCCCCGCTCGGCCCCAAGGCGGCGCTGATCCTTTCCGGCCGCGGCTCGCTCGTGGACCTTCTCTACGGCAACTACCTGACCATGGACGA
>Ga0247611_10007634_pt1 | contig 13507 bp, 25 predicted proteins | sample 177DNAGHGhighgp2_FD_192422 | JGI IMG/M metagenome (GOLD analysis project Ga0247611, IMG submission 192422) | Sheep rumen microbial communities from Palmerston North, Manawatu-Wanganui, New Zealand - 1770 DNA GHGhigh gp2 | ecosystem: Host-associated > Mammals > Digestive system > Stomach > Rumen... | reverse complement strand
GGCTGTCCTTTCTTCATGGTCTTGCCCCTCCGCCTCGTGTGCGTGAGGACTTGTTCGCTTATGCCTGCGAACTGTTCCGCTTTTCCCTTTCTGACCTTCTCCAGATATTCAAGTCTTGCCTTGCGCTCCTCGATATACCTCTCACAAGTGGAGTGGCATCCCACCTTTCTCTCCTCACATCCCTTGCAGCACTTAATCGCCCCCAGCTGTGTCATCCGAGATCCTCCCCCTTGTATAGCTTCATCCAATCCTCAAGTCGCATAGTGACCAGCCAGTCGCAGTTGTTCTTTCTGTGGAATACTGCCGGAAGATCCCCGGAGCCCTGGGCGTCCCTTCTGCTCTGGTCGATAGCTGCGTAAATGTCCAGGCGCTCGACCCTTTTGCACTCGATATGTATGTGCGGGAGACCCTCGACATCCGGAGAGTCCGGGCCTCCCTTAAACTGCATCCCCCGATGACAGTTGTATCCGTGTTTCCTTAGTTCCGAGGCAAGTTCCCTCTCGCCTCTTGCTCCTTTATCCCTTGAGTTCGTCATCGGCTTTCCTCCTTTGACCAATGTCTGCACCAATTATCAAAGCCTTGAACATATCCAATATAATGACCGTCTATGTCGCAGTTGCAATCTATATATGTTTTCTTCGGTGTCCTTTTATTGTGCCGACAATTACAACAAACTCTGTCCTTCCCTTCGTGTCCGCTATATATCTCCATCAGCTCTCCTCTTTGCAATACTTCTTTATTTCTTCAAGTCCTTCGAACAAATATCCCATATCAGTTGTAAAGCCTTTACCGTTCTCGTCTTTCCAATATGTTTCGCCATAATGTCCGGATTCAAGAAAAGATATCACAAGGTTGACCGCATATAGTGTCGCCTCATTTGTCGGCTTTAATTGGATTATCATTGTTTTTCCTTTCTGCTATCCAATGCTCATAATCGTTCGGGCAATCCCAAAAGCAATCTATCCAACTCACATGAAAGTCGACCATCCGTTTGACCAGTTCTCGTTCTTTGCAGTTTTTGCAGATCGCCATATGTTCTCTACTCACTTCTTCGGGAATCATTCGGTTCTCCTTTCTCCAAAGCCACAATAATGTGTTGGATTTAAAAAGTCAGTTTGTTGATTTGGCGCTTGGCAATGATAGCCTAATATTCTGCCATCGTAATGCTTGTATGGATAGTAATATTTACACTCCCCACAAGTTACGATGTCGATTAGTGGGCAGTCGTCCCTCAAGTCGTGTTCGATATCTTCATTATCAATTCGACAAAATAAGATGCTTTGCCTCTCATCGTATCCGCTGAACGGACAGTAATCGCACTCTATCGGCATCTTTATATTCTTGATATATACTCCCATATCATTCTTTCCTTTCTCCGTATGAGCAGAAGTCTTCGTCTCTAAATGGTGCTAATGGGTGAATACATTCGCATCCACTTGTACTATAATCCCACCACTTACACTCTCCACACTTTACAAGGTCTATGTCTCTCCTTGCCTTATATGCCTCGATGGCCTCTTTGCGGTTGATATATTCGCATTCCCAGACGTCGCAGTTGTTGTCATACCACCCGCCGAATGGATGGGCGTGAACGCAGGTTTTGCAATCTCTATCTTTCATTTTTCCCTCCTCTTCAGGCTTTTTACATTCGCAGGCTTATTGCAAACAAAAGTCCGGCAATAAGTCCAAGCAAGGCAATAATAACGGTGTTGTTGTTCTTCATTTACTCCTCCATCCTTGCCCCGCAATTCGGGCAATATCTGTGCGGGTTCTTTTTTGCATAATATTGATATCCGCAGACAGAGCACTCCCTCGCGCCTATGTCCATATCCCTAAAAAGCCACTTCCCTCTTACTTGATCGGGTGATTCTACTCGAATGGTATTCGGGAGGAGTATGACGCCCGGGTAGCGGTGTTCCCATTCGTCCCGCAGCTTTTCGTATTCTTCGGGGCGGGTAAAATAATTCAATCGCAATATGATCCTATCATCCATGGTTTTCCTCCTCTAATCTGCATCTATTTCCTCTAAATATCACACCCTCAAAGTCCCACTCGTGATAAATACAATCGGGGCAATAATATCCGTTCAGCTTGCATATCCGTCTTGTTTTGATTCTGCGGATAATCCTCTTTAGTACTCCCATATCATTCCTCCTAAATAAAGCCGGCGGCGGAGGCCGTAAATTTTTGAAATTATATAAATAGGATTTTCCTTTCTTGATTTAATCTTTGAGACTAGGGTATTTTATCTTGCCGCCGGCTCTATAAACCGTTTAATGTCTGCCTTTAAAAACCGACGGAGATCTATATCTCTTAAAGAGGCAGTTTTTGTGAAAAGTAGGTTTAGTAGACATTTTAATGTGATCCCCGTCGGTCTTTTAACTTGGTTAGTATTTCCCTTCTGCGATCAGCTCAGCTATCGCTCTGGCGAAGTCCCGCCATTTGCATTTTGTGACTTGCCGATACCCTTCAGCATCCAGGTATGTGATATCTATTCCCGCCGTCTTCATTTCGTACGCCTCAACAGCTGGGCACTCGTCGGGTATGGCGGAATGCCCGGCAAATCCATAGGGGCTATATTCTTCTTTGACTATCTTCGTGAACTCGCTGATGTTTTCACCGATGGCCTTGATGATAGTCTCCCTGGATGTCGTCCAGTACGGGTGGCTCATGATCGCCACGCCTCTCACGGGGTCAAAATCCGTTATCTCGAAAAAGCTCATTTGTTGCTCCATATCTTGACCTCCTTCTCCTCTGCTGCCGGGTCGGTGGTGTAGTCCAGGCAGTCGATGAAGTCCTCTGTGACCCACTCACGTTGGGCTCTTCCTTCCAGCATCGGCTTGCAATAGGTTGCAGTCTCTCCGTTGATCAGCCGATAGCATAGGTTTGTGCAGCCTTTACAACTCCAGCTCCTCGACTTCATCTCATCCTCCTAGAACGGAATATCGTCCTCGATTTTGGCGAAGCCTTCAGGGACATATTCCTCAGTCTTTTCTGTCTTCGGCTTTTCTTCTTTCCAGTCGATGATGTCGACCTTGGTCACTGAGATCTCCGGGCGCATTCTTTCAACGCCGTTCTTGTCCTGATAGGTGACGATCTTCTCCGTTCCCGTGACGGCGAGACGGCCTCGCTTGAATCCGTTCCTCGCGATCGCTTCGGCGGTCGAGCCATATGCTACGATGTCGCGCCAGGTGTAGACGGGATCGCCGTTCTCTGCCTTCCCGCTATACTCATATATGGAGTTCTGCAAGTATGTGCGTCCGTTCTTTGATGTCTTCAGCTCGGGATCTCTGCCCAGCTGACCTATAAGGGTTATTGAGTTCATGGTCTCCTCCTAAAAGTTATCCACAGCTTTGCTGTCCGAAATTCGTTCGATGATTCCGGCTTAACATTCTGTATATCTCTAATCTATTCTTAACTAATCTAATCTAATCTAATCTAATCTAATCTAATCTATACTAATCTTATCTGCGTCCCCCATATAGGGGACAGAATGGTTGCGGTTTGGTTGCGGTTTGGTTGCCAACTGGTTGCCATTTGGTTGTCATTTGGTTGCCAACTGGTTGCCAAAATAGTCCTCCAGGGGCGTTCCCTCCTTCAGGGAATATCCACGATTAGCCTTGACTTTCAAGGCTTTCCGTTCTTCCGTGTATGTACTCGGCGTGTAGCGATCCCGTCTGATCGTGTTGTTCACCAGCCAGTGTTTGATGGCTACCACCCCCGACGGGAAGCGGAGGAGGAAGTGGGCCTTGATGAGGGCCTCGAGATCCTCCTTGTCAGCTCCTATCGCACGGGTGATCCGAAGGGGAGCTCCCACGATGCCATCATCGTCAGCTCCCCACATGTTCAGATGTAGATATAAGGCTTGAGCTCCGAACGGGAGCTCCGTGAAGGGGTCGCTTTCGGTTATGGCCGAGTTGAACATCCTTCTCTTATTTGCCATCCCTCTGTCTCTCCTTCTTCATCAGAGCATCCATCGCCTGGCTGAATGTCAGGTCTTCGATGCGGTCTACCTTGTAATACGAAAGCAGTGCAGCGATGTTCTCAATGCTTTCTTTTATCTTCTTGATCTGTGAGGCTGATGCCGGCATTGATTTGGGGTCTTGAGCCTCTGTTTTCGTTTTTCCGTGGGTGTTGGTGGCATCTGCATCCTTCGTGTCATCGATGGCAAAAAGTCCGTTTAAGGCGTATTTACGGGCGTATGAAGAGGCCGCTCCCGTTATCTGTGAATCGTCCATTCCCTTCTTAGTTTCAGCCTCCCGGGCATAGGCGGTAGTGGTCACGCTCGTCTCGCCATCCGTTAAGGCTGCAGTGGCTTTGACATACACCCTGCCACCCACTTCCACGATATCGTCTGATAGGGTGAGTATCAGGTTTTGGTCTTTCAGAAGGGGCTTCACCGCTTCCAGAATGTCCTCGCATGAGCGGTATTTGTATCCCCCGAATTTGTTCTCTTGCCCTTTCGGAGCTTTGAGTGTGGACTGAATCACCCTCAGCTTCTCTGCTATATTTCCCATTCCTCGATTCTCCTTTTATTTGATGATGATGTTGTTGTTTGTCACGATCCTGATCCCGTCGAAGGTCTCTCCGGCTTTCAGGGCCTTCTTCAGCTTGGCCTTATCGGGTTTCAGCTCTACCTTCTCTACCAGGTAGTCTTTGGGGATGTTGGCCAACGGGTCAATGCTGACCGCCTCGCTCTTCCTGATGTTCATGGCCACTCTTGAGGTCTCGAATCTCGGGCGGTCATTCGAGATCAGGTATTCCTTCAGATATTCTGAATAGTGTTCCAGGGAGCGTTCCTTGCGTTCTCTCCGCTTCTTAAGGGAGACCTCCTCAGCCTTCAGGGCCTCAGCTTCTGACCTCAAGTTCTTGATGAAGAGGCCGATGTTCTCTATCTTCCTCTCAAGGTCTACCTGGAGCTGTTCCAGATCTGAATCGTCGAACAGTATTTCCCCGGTCTCCTCGTCAAATTTGATGCCGTTCTCAAGCACTTCACGGATCGCACCGTCTATCTCATATAGTGTCATATCTTCTCTTCTTCCTTCCTCTTCTGATACTTCTTGTATCGCTCAGATTCAACATAGTACGAGCGGATGGTCTCTTCCCATGTCTTGTAGTCCAGATTAAGAGCTCTTAATCGTTTCTTGCACTTCCGCTCGATCTCCTTCTGCTCGTCTTCTCTCTTGAAGAATGGGCAGAGCCCGAAACCGCATCTTGGATCTACTTGCTCCAGTGCGATGCACCCAAGGCCCAAGGGCCCTGAGTGAATGCACTGCGGATTAGTCGGGAGGAGGCTGTCCTTCCTTGTCGGTCTTGCCATATTCAGCCCTCCTTGCAGTAGAAGGCCTGAACAAGGGTCATCTCTCCGGGGTTGTCCCCGTCGTCATTATCGAGAACGTAGCCCAGCCAGTTCAGAGTGTGGAGTGCTGCCTTGATCTTCGTCCTCATCAGCTCGTTCTTTCTCTCCCTCTCGTCCCACAGCTTGGCCATGGAGTCCTGCAGGGGTCTCTCGCCCTGCTCTATTATTTCGTTTGACCAGCTCTCGAGGAACGGGAACTGGGCCAGTCTATCGTGTAGATCTTTACTTAAACGAGTCATTCGTGATACCTCCCTCTTCATCAATTCTTCCAAGGAGGCGGTACACCGCATAGTGTGCCCCTTTGATCCTTGGCTGTTCCGTTACTATCAGCCACCCTTCGGAGCGAAGGTCTGCTATCCTGGCGGACAGTCTGAAGCATCCACACAGTTCAAGGGCATCCTTCGGGGTTATAGTTCCAAGATGCTGAAGCCAGTTGAGGATCTCCGCTTTCTGTGATCTCTTTTCTCTCATGTTGCACCTCCTTAAATAGCCAGGGCGAACATTACGCCCAGGGCGATGCCTTCAAGGCCGAGGAGGATATTCCCAAGCCAGGCATGGTTGTTGATGTAGTTCTCCGCTTTCTTTAGTCTGCTAAGCATATCCTTACCTCCTTATTGTTCAACATCTCGAATATTACCTCACACATCGGGGAAGTCGCTGATGTTCTCCCGAGGTGTGCGTGTGGGCACTCGCCCCACTTTGCTCTTGCGTCGATCGTGCCGTCTGCCTTCCTCGCAGGCTCGAAGAATGGGCAGTCCCCGCAGGTCAGCCTTATGCCCTTCGCACGGTACTCGTCCTCAAGGCATTCGGGCTCGGCGATCTCTTCGGTATATCGGATGAGTGCCTGGTCGCCGTTGATCTCGACGGACGGGCTCTTATGCCTGAGCTCGTACATCTTGAGGTTAAGTTTGTCCGTTAAGATCTCGGGAGACGAATCCCGGATGATCGCGAACTGTGTGAATCTCTCGTTTCTCATAAAAAAATCACCTCCAAAACTAAATGATATAGCTTCTTTGGTGATATCCAAGTTGACCAGTTATAGAATCGGTCAATATTCGCTTTGTGTATCTTAATCTTTTGAATCCGTAGGTCTCAAAAAATTATGATTTTAGGAATAGTTGCATATCACCAATATCATTTTTACCACAGAGCCCCTCGCCTTGTCAATGGGCTCGTGGAAATTATTTTCCCGCTGCGATCTCATGAAGATCCTTCAGGATAAATTCCAGAAGCCAGTCGGGCATGATCGTGTCCTCGTGTATCCAGTGCTGCATGGTCCTGAGAGGAATGCCCTTCAGCCTGCAGTATGATGTCTGCGTGAGCCCTGCGTTCTTGAGGGCTGTGCGGATTAGTTCGCCTTGGTTGCTTGCCATCTTCTTCCCCCCTTTATGATTTTGCCTCATAATTCTCGATATAGGTGTCAAGGTTGCCTTCGATCAGTTCCAGGTACTCGTCGAGGGTCTGTCGATCCATCGAGGCCTCGAACATCAGCTCGAGGTCGCCGCAGTCTTTCCCGGTGAGATATGCCTCGACGTTCTTCTCGTCGTGCCATACGGCGACGATATAATCGCCGTGCTCGTAAACGTCCACCTTTTCCGTGGCGCTAAATGATGCGCCTTTTGTCCATTCCATCGTGTGCCCTCCTCTTTATCTTTGTTTAATTATACGCCAATTTGACGCAATAATCAAGCACTATTTAGCCATTTTGGCGATTTTTTCAAAAATTTGCAAGTAGGCCGCGTTTCTGCTATGATGCTAAAAGGAGGTAGAGAGAGATATGAACGCAGAGATTAAATTTGCCAATTACGGCCAGGAACGTGAACGTATCGCTACGGAGTCAGAGGCTCAGATCTTCGAGCTCCTGAAGCAGATGTCAGGCATTGACGAGCTGAGGCTTGTCAGAAAATGTGACGATTACGTCACCGCCATGTTCGGCGAGTGGGACGTCGCCAGGATCAAGTACACGCCTCGTGCGAAGTGGGTCGTATTCCCCACTGTGGAGAAAGGCTCTACCAAGCACCGCATCGAGTCCCCGGAGGAAGTCCTCCAGCTGGGCGATCTCCTTCAGAAGTCCATTGAACACATCAGAAAGTATTCCTAACAGATGCCCGGGGTTTTCGCCCCGGGTTTTTCTTTGCAATTAAAAAAGCGGGCCCGGAGCTTCTGCCCCTGGGCCCATATAGAGAAAGGAGAAATATGAAAGGGTCTATTTTTCGAGAACCTTGATTCTCGCTTCGTGGTCGACGAGCTGTTCCTTCATACCGTCGATCTCCTTGCCGTGGTCTGTCACCCTCCCCTTCAGCTCGTTAAGGATCTCCTTGAGCTGATTGACGGAGAGCGTCAGGGCGGTGATATTGCTATTTAGATTTATGAGGGGCTTGATGACCACGGCGATGGCGGCAATAAAGCCAAGTGCCCCGATTAGGATCTCATATGTCATTTAAAGCCCCCTTAACTCTTTAAAGGGATTATTGACTTGTCTGCCGGAGCGCGAGTCCCAATGGACGAACTTGTGGCCGTTTGCCTTCGCCTGGTTGCCGTTCTGCATCCCGAAATGGACGCCCCAATTGTAGAGTCCCGCTTCGCCGACACACCCGTTTGTCTTGCATATCTCGGCCCACTTTTTTGCGTACTTGATGAAAAGGGATTGTGTGATCGGGAAGGACAGTCTGAAGTCACACGCGCAGCCGTTGAGGTGATTGCTTGAGCTGATCCCGCCTATCGCCTTGTTCTCGGCGGGCGTCCTATACCACGAGAGCACATACATCGGCGTCTTTATCCAATTTCTGAATGCCTGGAGGCAGCGGACGAAGGTCATCGTCCCCGCCTTGAAGTACACGGTGGCGTTCCCCTTGTGATATTCCGCTTGGGTGAAGTTCTTTGAGAGGTTACCCGATAATACTATCATCGCTTTCCCCTCCTTCCTCTTCATCTTCATATTCATTCATTAAGTCTTCATCTGTGGGCTGTGCGAGATCCTCGTAGTAGTTTCTACTGGATACGCCGATGACTGCGGCGAGGAATACGCCGAAGGCAGCCACCGTCGCCCCGATCTCTGCGTAGTATGGAAGCCCCCATATCTTCCCCACCGTGAGGATGAGTACCTCAAGTGCGGGAATAAATGCAAGAGCTATCCACTTGATTCTGTCATATGCTTCGTTTGATATTCTCATAGTTAAGACCTCCCGATCATGATATACATTGCGTTCTTTCCTTTACTTCCATAGGGTTGTCCTCGTGGAGATTGGCCCACGGCCAAGATGGAAATACCATATGATCACCTCCCTAACTTAATGTTAATGTTCCGTCGCCTGTGATATATATATCACCATTATCATATCTGACACCACCGGTTGCAGTGCCGCTTTCCGGCCAATCTGACTTAGCACCCATATGTGCAAAGCATCCTGAAGGTCCCATTGGTACGGTAACGGTTTGTGTCTCACCAGCGGGTAACAGGATTCCGTCTGCGCGTGCAATTCCCGTTGTTGGGTCAATAAGTGGCATGTCAATATCAAATTCTGCACTGTTGGACGAGTTAGTGAATGCTACAGTAGCAGTTCCACCGCCACCGCCTGCATCATCCTCATCAATGAATCTTGCAGTTCCACCGCCCTGCAGGGGAACATTGATTGCAGGAACACTTGAATAATCCTGTCCGAATAAAGTTATATTCTTGCTCATATTGTTACCTCTCCATTTTGATTTTGGGTTGCTCCTGTGCCAATTGTTACCTCGCCTGTCTGTGCGTCCTGGGTAACGACCAATAGTGCATCCAGCTTCTGCTTGTCTGATGCCGACATCAATCCTGCTTGGCTCTGTGTAGCATTGGAATAGGATGGTATTGTCGGCTTATCACTTAAATCATTATACGACCCACTGGTCGCTACCGTTGCAAAGGTCGGCTTTCCTGATACGCTCCCCCACGGGATCGTGAAAGCACGAAGGACGCCACCCGTATCGATATAGCCTACATCGCCGAAAGCTGCAGAGCCACTCCCTCGCTGGGCGAAGTACAGATAACCGCCCTTGTCATAAATCTTCCAGTCGTTGTAGTTATCCGAAAGAGATCCTCTTTGGAAGATAAGACCGGGTGAGTTCCCGCTCGGGACATACAGCGTCAGGTCGCCAGTCATCGTGTCACCCGACTTGTTCACCTTGCCCGATATGTCTTGGTGTTGTGTTAAGAAGCCACTATCGTTTGTGAGGTCGCTCGTTTTGGTTGGTATCGTCGGCTTGTTCAATATCTGGGCATCACCAGATGAAGCATTCCAATCGGCATTTACATTGGCTTCTGCCCCTGCTTCAATGCCTGCCAATTTATCCTTTTCTGCCGTGGTGTAGTCGTTCGTTGAAAGACCCTTACCACTTACCTTGTCCACTTTGTTGCCGAGTGCGGTGGTGTTCGCACTAATAGCCGTGGCTACACTGGTATTGCTGTCATAGGCAATTTCTGATGCATCTGTCGGTATTGTCGGCTTGTTTTTGATGTAGTCATCAGCAGAGGAATCCGTTTGAGCCCAGTCGCTCTGAACATTGGCCTCACCAGTAGCCCAATGCTGGATTGCATCTTTCAGCCTTGCCGGGGTGATGAGTCTTGCCGTTCCGCTCGTCCCCGCCTCGTATTCCGCCACAGACATACTTGAGTATGTGCTGTTGTTCCAGTCAGAAAGCATCCAGTATGACCCATCGTAGACGAGGCGGACTACCTCGTTGGCATTCCAGGACGATGCCGCACTTGTTGACGGTGCGGTCGTGCCGTACCTCTTTATGGCATGAGCACCCAGCCCGTTAACATTCAGGGTGGGGTTGGCTACGGTATTCGCATACTTGAACTTGACCGATATGGTAGTCCCCTCATCGATCGAGGTGATCGCCGGCTCTACAGTCACGGTCTTGGCCGCAGTTCCCGCTGCGGTCTCGCAGTAGCCATAGGGGGTCAGCTTACCAGCCTCAGCCGATATCATCGAGGATATCTTCGCTTGAATTTTTTCCCATAGGGTGGCAAGGCCCATGTTGTTTAAATAGCCCATATTTCACTCCTACGCACAGATGGCGTTGATCTCGGCGGTGGTCATGGCTGTGATGTTTGACTGGACGATGTCCCAATCGTCTGCGGCGACAGCTCCTGAAGCATAGTCTTTGTTGGCGAATATCATGTCGCCCACCTCGCAAGTCTCCCCTGCGTATGTGCCTTCGGCACAGACTACATAGTAGTCGCCCTGCTTATAGCCAGTAGTCGGCAGAGTGGTGACTGTTCCGCCCGTACCAACTGTGCCCTTGTACTTTGCAGAGCCCGTCATGGCTGTGGAGATCTGTTCTGACACATATGTGGTCACGTTCTTTCCAGTGTCCACATAGCCCACCTTGGTCTGATCAGCATTCGTGTAGTCGTTTGTAGACAGCCCCTTGCCTGTGACCTTGTCAACCTTGTTGCCAATTGCTGACGCCAATGTGGTGTTGTCCGATGCCGATGTTTTAACATCTGCAAAATACAGATTGACATCTGCACTTAATGCCTTACCGTTGACCGTCCTTGTGGTCGGTACTCTGGAAGTGTCTGACGGGTGGACGTGGTCGCCCTTGGCGTACTTGGTTTCTGAACCAACAGACGCTGTGCCGTCCATCTTTGGTGTTGTGGTTGTCGGCTGAACGGCTGCAGGTATGGTGGGTTTGTTCTTAATGAACGCATCGCCCGATGTGGCGTTCCAGTCTGACTGAACGTTCACTTCAGCTCCTGCGGCGATCCCTGCCAGCTTTGACTTCTCGCCCGGTGCCATGAGTCCCGCTTTGCTGTTTGTTGAATCGGCAAGTGGGATGGCCACTGTGTCCAGGTCGTTCCCGTATCCGTTCTGCAGTTTGATCGTGACGCTCGTGCTGTCATTTACAAGGTCAGCGAAGCCAGCTCCGAAGAGTGTCTTGATCCTTCCCCATACTGTTCCTAATCCGGTGTTATCCAAAAAAGCCATGTTCGTCCTCCTCCTATTGGCAAATATTGGTTATTTCCTCACCCGTCATGGCTACGATCTCGTCTGCGGTACAATTTGACCAAAGCCTTATTGATCCGTTCTTGAAGTAGTAGACAGGATGTTCAGCGATAAGTTCTATATTGGTGGCAGAGTATGCCACTCCCAGAAAGATATATATCTTTCCATCTTCTGTGACTGGCAGAGTCTGCACATAAGGCGTGTCTGCATCTATGATTGCCGACCCATCGCTCTGCGGTGTGCACTTCAGGTACACGGGCTTCCACGGTGTCAACGTGAGGGCCTCTCCTGTGCTGTTGAACGAGTAACCAAGCGAAAGGACATTCTGTTGCCACAGATATGCGGTACTTGGGTTTGACCCAGCTGCCACTGATGCGGTAGTGCCATAGTAGACTATCTCCCCAAATGGATCTATCGGTCTTTGGTTCACCGCCCTGACAGCAGTGGCATTGGTGCTTGTAGATGTGTTGGCGGGAACATACTTTGTTCCGTCTGCCGATGTGAACAGAAGTCTGTACCGATACACGATGTCACTCATCGGCAGGGACGCAGAGTTCGTCCTCAGCTGATAGCCGATAGTGTTGGAGTTGGAATCATAGCCTCGGTAACATATCCAGCATCCGCCATCCACCAAGTCCTCGCTATAAACGAATAGGAATGTGTATGCTATGTTGAATATGGTGGTCTCTCTTGTGGGATCAGTTTCGCCATGACCTGTTGCCATGTTGTTATACACAGGCTTCGCACCGAGTCCGTTGATGTTGATGGTGAATCCACTCGCAGAGGTGACTACTCCGTTCTTCAACAGCATCGCAGTTCCGTCTCTCAGTTCCGTAATACCGTCAATTGTCGCAGTATAGGCGGTCCTGGTAGATGTGTTGTCCACCTCTCCGTAGGGTATCGCCTGTGTAAGAGCAGATGTCCCGTGAATAGGCTGAGTAAAGGTCTTCTCCCCGGTTATCGTTTCTGTGCCTGCAAGATGGACTACATCCTCATTGACTGCTGCGTTTGCAAGAACTTGGGCGAACTCCTCTTCAGTTCCCGTGTATCCTGCCTCGACTGCGTACTGGTAGGCACTCTTGCCCCCGGACGCCGCCATGCTCTCAGATGATCCGGGAGTGACGCCAAGTGCTTCGGAGAGGGATGTGGACAGAGCCCCCAGCTCCATCTCCGTGTATCGGCCCTCCAGTACATCGTATTCCGTTCGGACTATCTTGTACGCCCCGCTCATGTTGTATTTGGGGAATACTACTGCGATCGTGTCGCACAGATTGCACTGGAGGAGGTCTTCAAAGTCCTCATAACCTGAGAAGTCCTGAAGCCTTAAGAAGTCCACCTTGATGTTCTGCTGTGGCAGATGGACTTGCAAGCTGATCATGTACGCCAGGGCCATGTCCTCCAGCTGTGCCACTGTCGGGGCTTCCTCGAACTTGTCTGTCAGGTCAAGCGGGACGCACAGATCTCTGCCCGTGTATGAGTCCAGTCCCGAGTTCACTACTCCGCCTATGACCGGACCGTCCTGCCCGTTCCAGAACGGGATACACGAATTGTATGCCCCGAAATAGTCAGAGTCGTCCGTGTAGTCCGTCATGTTGATTCCGTAGCGAATCGTAAAATCGCGGATTTGACCGCGATTAGCCAACAATCTGACCGAGAACTTGTCCCACTCATATTCGCCCCCGTAGGAGTCTAAAATCGACCCCTCAGAGCCTCCCAGAAGCTGTCTTACAGTCTTGGGTGTGCCGTCAGCTCCGGCAAGATATGCCGAGCTGGTCATGTCGGTTGAATAGCTGAATGGGTTCTCAGGCGAGGCGTGTGTGAGTAGATCCAGTGCCCCCGAAAGTGAGCTGATGTTTGACCCCGTGACCGTCAGGAAGCTCTGACGGTATGAGATGTGAACGGCATGGAAAGTCGCCACACCATTGATGGGCTTTGAATAGCCGACGATATCAAAAGGCTGGACATCTCCGCTCTCGTCGTGCGTCACAGCTATGATCCTGCCCGGGATTATCTCATCGAAGTGGACGCCGTCCACAGGATATTCGAAGTCGCATTCAAACACCCCGTTCCGTTCTTCGAGGACATGGCAAGATATCATGTCCCGAAGTCTGGCGAGGCCGTTCGATTCGAATGCGGTCTCGTCTCTCTCGTATAGAATTGG
>Ga0247611_10007633_pt1 | contig 13507 bp, 11 predicted proteins | sample 177DNAGHGhighgp2_FD_192422 | JGI IMG/M metagenome (GOLD analysis project Ga0247611, IMG submission 192422) | Sheep rumen microbial communities from Palmerston North, Manawatu-Wanganui, New Zealand - 1770 DNA GHGhigh gp2 | ecosystem: Host-associated > Mammals > Digestive system > Stomach > Rumen... | reverse complement strand
GACCTACGCTTACGCTGACCGTAAGAAGAAAAAACGCAACTTCCGCGCGCTGTGGATCCAGCGTATCAACGCTGCCGCTCGCATGGAGGACCTCTCCTACAGCAAGCTGATGGGCCTGATTCACAAGGCTGGTATCGAGATCAACCGCAAGGTGCTCGCCGACCTGGCCATGAACAATCCCGCCGCTTTCAAGGCTATCGTTGACGAGGCTAAGAAGCACGCCTAATATCAACGCCGGTTCACATAAAGTTTTAAATTCCGCAAAATGCTACCAGGCTCCAGCGAGGGCAATCCCCTCAAGGAGCCTGTTTTTTTGTGGCGCAAAGTGAGTTTTTGGGGGGATGTGTGAGATTATCATGGATTTTTTGTACTTTTGTGGTTTAAATAGTAGCAATTTTGACTTTAACAACAAGATACATTGAATATGGCGGAGAATATTGAGCATATCAACGCTGGGGCCGAGGAGAAGAAGCCCTTGAATTTTGTACAGCAGTTTGTTGCCGACGACTTGGCGGCTGGTAAGAACGGCGGAAGACTGAACACGCGTTTCCCGCCGGAGCCAAACGGCTACCTCCACATCGGTCATGCCAAGGCCATCTGCATGGACTTTGGCGTTGCCGAGAAATTTGGCGGTACCTGCAACCTGCGCTTTGACGACACTAATCCCCAGAAGGAGGATACCGAGTACGTCGAGGCCATCAAGCGGGACATCCACTGGCTCGGATATGACTGGGGAGACCGACTGTACTATGCCAGCGATTACTTTCCCAAACTGTTTGACTTCGCCATTCGCCTGATTAAAGAGGGTAAGGCCTACGTCGACGACCAGACCGCCGAGCAGATTGCCCAGCAAAAGGGGACCCCGACCACTCCAGGCACCAACAGCCCCTATCGCGACCGCAGCGTTGAGGAAAACCTGGACCTGTTCCAGCGCATGAACGCCGGCGAGTTTGACGAGGGCAGCCGTGTCCTGCGAGCCAAGATTGACATGGCCTCGAGCAACATGCACTTCCGCGACCCCATCATCTACCGCATCATCAAGACGCCGCACTGGCGCACCGGCAACAAGTGGAACGTGTATCCCATGTATGACTTTGCCCACGGCCAGAGTGACTACTTTGAGGGCGTGACCCATTCCATCTGCACCCTCGAGTTCGTGCCCCACCGCGACTTGTACGACTACTTTGTCCATGAGCTCGCCGGCGAGAGTGCAAGCGAGTACTGCCCTCGTCAGATCGAGTTCAACCGCCTCAACCTCACCTACACCGTGATGAGCAAGCGCAAACTGCTGCAGCTCGTCAAGGAAGGACTAGTGGCCGGCTGGGATGACCCTCGTATGCCCACCCTGTGCGGACTGCGTCGCCGTGGTTACACCGCCCAAGCCATCAAGAACTTTATCGAGGACATCGGTTACACCAAGTATGAGGCTCTCAACGACATCGGGTTGCTCGAGCACAACATCCGCGAGGAGCTCAACCAGCACGCTAACCGCGTGAGTGCAGTGCTCAATCCCGTCAAGGTCGTTATCACCAACTATCCTGAGGACAAGGTCGAGATGATGGAGATGGACAACAACCCCGAGCAGGAAAATGCCGGTAAGCACCAGATGCCCTTCTCGCGCGAAATCTACATCGAGCGTGATGACTTCATGGAAGAGCCGCCCAAGAAGTTCTTCCGCCTCACCCCAGGCAAGGAAGTTCGCCTCAAGGGCGCCTATATCATCATGTGTACCGGTTGCACCAAGGACGCCGAGGGCAATGTGGTTGAGATTCAATGCACCTATGACCCCGACACCCTGAGTGGCAGTGCCGGCAGCCAGCGCAAGGTCAAGGGTACCCTGCACTGGGTGAGCGCACGCCACTGCGTCGATGTCGAGGTTAGGCTCTATGACCGCCTGTTTGCCGTCGAGAACCCCAGTGCTGATACCGAGCACGACTTCCGCGAACTGCTCAACCCCGACTCCCTGCGCGTCATCAACCATGCCAAGATTGAGCCTTATCTCGCCCAGACGGCTCAAGTGGGAGACACTTTCCAGTTCCAGCGCATCGGCTACTTCACCGTTGATCAGGATACCGAGGCAGGCCACCTCGTCTTCAACCGCACCATCGGGCTGAAGGACAGCTGGGCCAAGCAGCAAGGGAAGTGAGAACGGAAACTAAAAACTGATGAAAAAAGAAGAAATACACAAGGTCAAAGCGCAGCAGGATACTGATATCGTTGAATGCCTCAAGGTGTTGAGTGCAGGCGGACTCATCCTCTATCCTACCGATACGGTGTGGGGCATCGGCTGTGATGCGACCAATGCCGATGCTGTCAAGCGCGTCTATCAACTCAAGCAGCGTGACGACAGCAAGGCCCTCATCGTGCTCATCGACAGCGTTGACCACCTGGACCACTATGTGGTGGATGTGCCCATGATTGCACGCGAACTGATAGACGTGGCCGTCAAGCCGTTGACTATCATCTATGAGGGTGCCTATAACCTGGCTCCCAATGTGCTGGGTGACCAGGATAGTGTGGGCATACGCATTCCCAATGATGAGTTTTGCCACCGCTTGTGTGAGCGCTTTGGCAAGCCCATCGTCTCGACGTCGGCCAACGTGAGCGGTTCCCCCACCGCCAGAACCTATGGCGACATTGCGCCCGCCATTGTCACTGGGGTGGACTATGCCGTCCAGTACCGCCGCGATGACACGACCTCCCACCAGCCGTCTAACATCATCCTGCTGGCACGTGACGGCTCGTTCAAGATCATCAGATAATCAAGGTTATGAGAATCAGGCTCGACATCAACAACAAGGCGCATCGCCAGCGCATCAAGTATGTGCTGGGCGACTACGTGATGTCCAATCTGGCCTGGTTCATCTACAACATCGTGCGTTACCAGACGGGCAATGTGGTGGGCTGGCCCTACCTCGTGAGCTACCTCAAGAGCGACATGGTGCTGCTGGGACAGCTGGCGTTCCCGCTGCTGATGATGGTGACCTACGCCTTCAGCGGGTACTATAACAACGTGTGCCGCAAGTCGCGCATCCAGGAATTGCTCACCACACTGGCCAGTTCAGGCATCAACACGCTGATGATTTTCTTCCTGGCCCTCATCAACGACGTCATCGGTGTGCGCAGTGCCGACTACGGGATGATTTTGATTCTGTGGGCTTTGAACTTCGGTTTGGTCTATCTGGTGAGGGCTTCCATCACAACCGCGGCTTCACGGCTGATCAAGCAGCGCAAGTGGACGTTTCCAACCCTCATCATTGGCAGCGGCCCCGCTGCAGTAGCCTTTGCTGATAAGCTCAACAGCCGCCGCCAGTCATCGGGGCATGATATCAGGGGCTTTGTCAACATCCCTGGTGAGAACGCAGTCAAGGACAATCCGTTGCCCCGCTATGAACTAGATAATATACAGGACGTCTGCCAGCAGCAGGGCATCTGGGAACTCATCGTCGTGCCATCACGAGAAGATGCCCATAGCACTCTGCAGGCCATCAACAAGCTCTTTCAGCTGGGGCTGCCCATCATGATCTCGCCCGAGTACTTCAACAAGATGCAGACCCCGGTGACCATCTCAGACCTCTATGGCGAACCGCTGGTCAACATCTCGCGCAGCAGCATGAGCGACAGCGGCAAGAACATCAAGCGGGCGATGGACATCATCATCTCGCTCATTGCCCTAATCGCACTGTTGCCCGTGTTTGCCCTTGTGGCCCTTATCATCAAGAAGACCAGCCCAGGCCCCATCTTCTACCTTCAAGAGCGCATCGGGCTTCACAACAAGCCTTTCCAGATCATCAAGTTCCGCTCCATGGTGCAGAATGCCGAATCGGGCGGCAAGCCGCAGCTGTCATCCGACGATGACCCGCGCATCACTCCATTCGGACGCTTCATGCGCAAGTACCGCATCGATGAGCTGCCTCAGTTCTGGAATGTCCTCAAGGGGGAGATGTCCCTGGTGGGTCCCAGGCCCGAGCGCAGGTTCTATATCGACCAGATTACTCCTCTCGTCCCAGCCTATGCCCTGTTGCACCAGGTGCGTCCCGGCATCACGTCAATGGGAATGGTCAAGTTTGGCTATGCCAAGAATCTGGACGAGATGCTGGAGCGCGTGAAGTATGACTTGATGTACTTGAACAACGCGTCGTTGATCAATGACCTGAAGATACTCATTTACACCGTTAAAATCGTTCTCACAGGACGCGGAATGTGATGAATCAGCCACCATCTATACAGCGTCAATCCAGTAATGCCACCGACCCCGCCAAGTCAACGGGGAGCCGGTGGATAAAGCTCATGTCGTGGCGAGAAAAGCATGTGCCCGAAAAGACGTTTGTGGTGATGCTGGCACTGGTGGTGGGCATTGCAGCCGGACTGGCTGCCGTGCTGCTCAAGACCCTCATCGCGCTGATTGCCGGTTTCCTCACTAGCCGCTTCAGCATCGAGCGGGACAACCTGCTCTATCTTGTATTCCCGGCTATTGGCATTCTGCTGGCTAGTCTGTATGTCTATTATATTGCCCGTGAGCCCATCTCGCATGGTGTTACACGCGTGCTGTATGCGCTAGCGTTGAAGAAGAGCCGCCTCAAGGTCCACAACATGTACTCCTCGCTCATTGCTTCGTCGTTGACCATCGGATTTGGTGGATCGGTGGGTGCCGAGGGTCCCATCGTGTTCACCGGTGCGGCCATCGGCAGCAACCTGGGTCAGGCCTTCAGGCTTGCTCCGCAGACGCTGGCCATGCTGGTAGCCTGTGGTGCCGCAGCAGGTATTGCGGGCATCTTCAAGGCTCCGATTGCCGGCATGTTGTTCACTATCGAGGTGCTCATGCTCGACCTCACGGCAGGAGCTGCAATCCCGCTCATTGTGGCATCGGTGGCCGGTGCGACGGTTTCCTACGTCTTCACGGGTTACAACGTTGAGTTCTTTTTCACGCAGAGCGAACCCTTCTATGCGTCACGCATCCCGTTTGTGGTGCTGCTGGGCGTGTTTTGCGGCTTTGTGTCGCTCTATTTCATCACCCTCATTGACCGCATCGAGGGACGGTTCAAGCGGTTGCGCAACCGCTGGGTGCGATTTGCTGTGGGAGGGATCACGTTGAGCATTCTCATCTACTTGATGCCTCCACTGTACGGTGAAGGCTTTGATGGAGTGACTCGACTCATCAGCGGTGATGTGACCGGCATTTTCAACAACAGCCTTTTCTACGGTTACCGTGACAACGTGGTGGCAGTGTTGCTGTTCATCTTTGCCCTGGGAGCGTTCAAGGTATTTGCCACGGCGGCGACCAACGGCGGTGGCGGCGTGGGCGGAACGTTTGCCCCCTCGCTGTTCGTGGGGTGCATGACTGGCGTGTTCTTTGCCTATCTGTTCAACCATTTGGGCTTTATCGATCCCGATGCGCCATTGAGCATCAAGAACTTTGCCCTCATGGGGATGGCGGGAGTGATGGCCGGGGTCATGCATGCCCCGCTGATGGGCATCTTCCTTACGGCCGAGATGACAGGCGGCTACGACTTGTTCCTGCCGCTGCTCATCGTGTCGGCCAGCAGCTACGGCATCTGCCGCATCTTCACCCCCTATGGCATCTACTCGCGCCGTCTTGCCAAGCGCGGCGAGCTGCTCACGCACCAGAAGGACCGCTCGGTGCTCACCCTGCTCAAGATGGACAGCGTCATCGAGAAGGACTTTTCTATTGTCCACCCCGACATGAGCCTCAAGGACATGGTCGATACCATCGCCCAGAGCCACCGCAACCTGTTCCCCGTTACCGATGACGACGGCAAACTCATCGGCGTCGTCCAGCTCGATGACATCCGCAACATCATGTTCCGTCCCGACCTGTATCGGCGAATGAACGTGGACCGCTTCATGGCCATCCCGCCCGCCAAGGTCGTCGTCGGTACTCCCATGGAGCAGGTGATGAAGACCTTTGACGACACCGGGGCCTGGAACCTCCCTGTCATCGACGAGGAAGGCAAGTATGTAGGCTTTGTCTCCAAGAGCAAAATCTTCAACAGCTACCGCCAGGTCCTCAAGCACTACACCTACGACTAACCTGCACGCTCCATCAAACAACCATATCAACTATAAACAACCGTAACAACATTTTTGACAGTTGTTGTGTTGTTTTGGTTGTTCATTATTGTTATGGTTGTTTGAAAAGTATTATCTTTGCACTATTATGAAAAAGAGAATAATTCTAGCCGTCCTGGCGGTGCTGGGCGTGGTGATGGCTATCGATGCCTGCACATCGGCCATCGTGAGTGGTAAGTTGACGGCCAACGGTCGGCCGCTGATGTGGAAAAACCGTGACACCAACGACCTGAACAACCGTGTGGAGCGCATCCCGCGGCACGACGGGTTGATGGAGTTTGTTGCGCTGTTCGACGCCCGTGACCTGCGTGACACGGCAGCGTGGATGGGCTTCAACGAGGCGGGTTTTGCTATCATGAACACGGCATCCTACAACCTGAACGGCAACGACGGCGTGAAGAACATGGACCGTGAGGGCGAGCTCATGCGCTACGCCCTGGAGCGCTGCAAGACGGTGGATGACTTTGAGGGGCTGCTCAAGACGCTGCCCAAGCCTCTGGGCGTGGAAGCCAACTTTGGTGTCATTGATGCACAGGGCGGCGGTGCCTACTTTGAGACAGGCAACTACAAATATGTGAAATTTGACCTCGCAGACACCCAGAACGGCATCCTCACGCGCACCAACTACAGTTACAGCGGCATGAAGGATAAGGGAATGGGCTATGTGCGCGAGAAAAACGAGAAGATGCTTCTCGCCCCGCACATTGCCGCCCAGGACATCACTCCGGCAGTGTTCACCGAGGAGTTGTCCCGCACCTTCTATAATGCGCAGCTGGGTAAGGATTTCACCCACAGCGGTGACACTTGGGTCGTGGATCAGGACTTCATCCCGCGGCGCATTTCCACGGCCAGTGTGGTCATCGAGGGTATCGTCCCCGGCGAGAATCCGCTATTGACGACGATGTGGATCGCCCTGGGCTATCCACCCTGTGCCGAGGTTTATCCCGTGTGGGTGGGCGAGGATGGTGTGGCTCCCGAGCTGACAGGCACCACGCCCGAGAACCACTCGGTGCAGTGCGACCGGGTGAACAAGCGCAAGGCCGAGGTCTTTCCTGTCGAACGCGGCAATGGCAAGCAGTACCTGAAACTGTCCAAACTCTATAACAACGACGGAACAGGTTACTGCCAGCAGTTGCTGGTCAAGAACAAGCAGGCCTACAAGCGGGGCTATGAGGAAATCGCACGGCGTCGTGCCATCTACAATAAGGGGAAAAAGAAGCGTTAAGCCTCAAGTGTATAGATGACTATCCAGAGTTGCAGCATATCATCAGGAGAATATATGCGGCAGTTGTTCAGCCTCTTTCTTGCCGACAACTGGCTGTGGATGGTGCTGCCAGTGGCGGTGTGCAGTTTGCTGGCCTACTGGATTGACGTGCGCTTGGTTCTGGCTGCACTGATGTTGGTAATGGTCGTCCTGCCCATGGTGCTGGCACTGCTCTACTTCTATTATGGTCTATCGCCTGAGGCCGTCTGGTCCATCAAGGAGAAAACGGTTCAGATCAACAAACAGGGTCTCACTCTCGACTTCACCGACGAGCGTATGAAAACGCACGTCATCGCTTGCGATGACGTGCGTGATATCATTGAAAAAGGTGATGCGGTCGTGCTGATGCTCAGGGGCCGCCGTTACCGCTGCCTGATGCTGCCAGGGTCAGTTGTAAATCCACACGTCGCGCAAGCCTTGAGGCAGCTCGTCGCGCAGGCTCATTAACAGGCTGTAATCGTCGCTACTGGCGACATATACACACATCAAGCCCTTGTAATCCAGCACCTTCATGTAAGGCACTAAATCGGCATGGGTGGTCTTGAAGGCGTCCAGTTCCTGCTGGTTGCGCAGGGTGGCGATGACCATGCGATACTTGCCAGTGGCATTGCCCACACGTGCGATACCCTGATATGCATCAACGCGAGTGAACCCCTTGCTGGCAACGCCCTGCTCGACGGTGGGTGCGAGCTGCTGCGACTGTGGCGCTGTTACGGTGGGTGCCAGGCTGGCGGTGTCGTGACTGCGATCTACCATGATGGGGGTAGTTAACATAATGCCCAAGCCCAACAACAGAGCCACCGATGCGGCGATGCGTGTTGCACGACGCGCAAACACGTTGCGACGTGCGGGGACATCCATCTGGGATGAAGTGGCTGCTGCCTGTTGCTGAGCCTCCTGCTCCAGCATGTGTACTGGCTTGATGGGCAAATCCACTAGACCGTAAAATCCATTGTGGGTTTGTCCTAGCGGTGAAGGCACAAACTCGTTGTAACGGCCATCCACGCGGCGAAAGTAGCCCACGCATCCCATCGACAGCTCATGGCCTTGTTGCAGCTGGCGGCGGAACGATGCCACACTGTCACTGATGTGACGCATAGCGGTGTCAAAGTTCACACCCTCGCGATGCACGATAGAATGAGCCAGGAGCCCATCGTTATGGACAATGCTTGAAGAGAAACCAATATTGCGGCACGGACGCTGTATCAGCCCCGTGTTATCGTCTCGGTGCGCTGCTGTGTAATTGACAATGAATGCTCCCCATCCGGGAACAATCACACAGTCGTGGCGCATGACCAGATATTCGATATGTTGTACGATTGAAATCATCAAGCAAAGGTACAGCTATTGGCCAGGTTTGCAAAGAAAATATCGCAAAAAAATCAAAAAAGTTATCAACATGCGTAACTATTCAGCGAATAGAGCCCCACGCTAAGTCGCAAAGACGCTAAGTTATTTATTATCAATTTAATATAATGATTGATCGTGGCCAATTCAAAAGTTGTTATTCATAACTACCGCCAATAATCGACAGCAAGTTAACAACCAGAAGCCGTTTATAATCAAAAACTTAGCGTCTTCGCGACTTAGCGTGAGATTTTTCGGCAGATTAATCGCTGAATAGTTATCAACATGCAAGCCAGAATTAAAAAATGTGTAGAAAAAGGATTTAAGGTAGCAAGAAAATTCCTACCTTTGTAGTTTTGAAAAAGGTTTTGATAGCAATGACCCATATTAACAAGTTGTTTCGACATACTCTCATGATGGCAGCATCGATGATGGCCTTGCTGCTGATGAACACGTCCTGCCTTGGCGACGAGCCCAAGGGGTGCGAGGCCGATATCGAGACCGTTACGCTCCATGTGACCCATCCTGATGAGTGCTTCTTCCAGGCTACAGACTCGATGAAGGTGGTTTTCTCGACCGACAGTATCATCACTTTTACCGTGCGCAGCAATGCCGACGTGAGTTCACTTGCACCTGAACTCACATTGTCGCAGGGAGCCACTGTTGAGCCTGCCAGTGGCAGTGTGCATGACTTTGGCCATGGTCCGGTCCAGTACACGGTGACCTCGCAGGATGGCAAGTGGCAACGCCACTACTGGATCCATGTGATCCCGACTTCGCTTGCTGTGTCCGACACGTTGTGTTACGACTTTGAACACTATGAGCTGGAGACGGGTACAGGCCGCCAGTGTTTCTACATCTGGCACAACGAGTTGCCCGATGGCTCATTGGGTAACGACTGGTCCACTGCCAATGACGGTTACCGGATCTCAATGAGTTCGGCCAAGCCCGAGGATTATCCTTCCACGCCGCTCGTTGACGGATATGATGGAGCGGCGGTGTGCCTGATGACCCGTGACACGGGGCCATTTGGCAAGATGGCTAACAAGCGTCTGGCGGCGGGCAACATGTTCCTGGGCTCCTTTAATATCAGGATAGCGATGAGTGACCACCTTCATGCCACTCGCTTTGGCATCCCCTTCACCGACCGTCCTAACCGCTTCATGGGTTATTACACCTATGAGCCCGGACCGATGGTGCAGGACTTTTATGGCAATGCCATTGCAGGCCGCACCGACTCGGCGTCGGTCTATGCCGTGTTCTATCGCAACCATGATGCTATGGGCAACGAGGTTGTGCTCTACGGTGACAACATCCTGTCGAGCGACCTGATAGTAGCGGTGGCCAACATGGGTTACGTCACTCCAACGACACAGTGGACGCCGTGGGATGTGAAGTTTGAATACCGCGAGCCCATCGATGAGCAGGAACTTGCCAGCCGTGGCTACAGCCTTGCCATCGTGTTCTCGTCGAGTGCCAACGGCGGCGACTTCATTGGAGCCATTGGCAGCCGCTTGTGTATCGACAAGGTGAGACTCATTTGCACTCATGAGGAATGAGAAGGTTTTGAAGTGAGAGATTAGACTACAATGAGCAAAATCAAACATACTGTTGCATTCACAATGATGGCTATCTTGATGGCTGTGGGCTGTCAAGCATCGGTTCTCGATAGCCTGCACATTGATGCCAGGCTGGGATATGTCCTGGGTGGCACATTGCCCACACGGCTCGATAATAAGATACGCCACATCAATAACTATGGCCTGGGACTGAATTTTGTTGTCTCGGTCGAGGGAGAGTTGCCCTTGAGCAGCCGTTGGGGGCTGCACTCGGGATTGCGCTTTGAGATTCAGGGCATGGATGTGGACAGCCGTGTCAAGAATTATGACATCGAGGTTGTGAGGGGCGATGAGTCACTGGATGGCATCTTTAACGGCAACGTGCGCATCAAGAGTGCCCAGCGCCGCATCACGCTTCCCATTCAGGCCAGCTATCATTGTAGCCCTCAACTTGAATTGCGAGGGGGCATTTTCATGGGATGGCTCGTGAACCGGCGTTTCTGGGGATGGGCCTATGACGGTTACCTGAGGGAGGGCACACCTGTGGGTCCCAAGATTGAGATGGGTCGTGAGCCAGGCGAGCGCGGCGACTTTGACTTTGACAAGGACATGCGCCACATGCAGTGGGGCGTGGATGTCGGTCTGGACTGGCATTTCCACCCGCGCTGGGGCTTGTTTGCCGAGGTGACCTACAGCCTGAGCGGACTGTTCAAGAGCGGTTTCACTTCGGTTCAGACGCTACGTCCCATGTATGGTTCACTGGGCGTTTCCTATCGCATTAAATAATATAATCATCTATATATAACCTGTTTTTTTTGATAGAAATTTAGAAATGAAGAAAAGAATTTTGACTTTATGCATGTCAATGCTGGCAGTGCTGGCGATTCATGCCACCGAGTACACCGGAGTTATCGAGGTAACCCGCAATGGTCAAGTTAATACCGAAACGGCAACAGTGACTGTTACCGAGCAGAGTAGCGAACTCAGTACGCTGGTGCTGAAGGTTCCATTCATGGGCCGAACCATGACATTGAACATGACAGACGTACCCACATCGACAGTCAATAATATCACGACCTACAGTGCCGAGCGCAATGTGCAGACGGTCTATGGCATGATGAATACAATCGTGTTTGCCCGTGTTACCGATGGCATGATGGCTGCCAACGTGGCGATTCCCGCCTATAACGTCACCATGTGGTTCAACACGGTGGGTGACCACTTCCAGTTGCCCAACAGCGGTCTGGAGTCCTGGACCAACGAATATGGCGAGCCTGACCGCTGGCACGGCTTCAAGACCGCTGGCGGTGCATTTGCCAGCACGTCGGCTGGAATTGTCAAACTGGAGCAGAGCGACGATGTGCGCACTGGTGCCACGGGTTACAGTGCGGTGATGACCGCCACCTCGGTTTTCGGCATCGTTGCCAACGGTACCATGACCAACGGCAAACTCATGGCAGGCTCAATGTTTGCCACCGACACCAAGAACCATGCCCAGATGGACAAGGCCAACGGTACCGAGGATTTCTATATGCCCCTGTATGCCAAGCCTGACAAGTTCAATGTGTGGCTGAAGTACACGCAGGGCACAACCAACGCCAACAATCGGGCCAACGTGAGCGTCAAGACCTTTGACGGCACCTATTACCAGGAACCCGTCGACAAGCAGTATACCAACCTGTCGGGCAGCATCGTGGGTGGTCAGATTCCTGCTGGCGACTGGACGCAGTACTCGTTCCCGTTCGACTATGACAGCTACGCTGCCAATGGTGCTTCGAGCGATGCTATCTTTGTTACCTTCTCGACCAATGGCACCCCCGGCGAGGGCAGCAAGAACGACGCCCTGTATGTTGACGACATGGAACTGGTTTATCTGGCCCAAATGACCGACCTGCGCTACCAGGGCGAGACCATCAATGGCTGGAATCCGGCAGTGACGGCCTATAACATGGAGTTCACGTCAATCCCCAATCTGGATGACTTCACGGCCGACGTCACCGGTGCCAGTGCTGTTCTCACCAAGTCGATGGAGCAGAATGCTGATGGCACCTACCGTATTGCCATCAGTGCAGTATCGGGCGACTTGCAGATGGCCACCTGCTATATCATCAATGCCACTGTGGTTGCATCGCAGGTAATGGTTGGTGACGTGGACGGTGACGGTAATGTGGGCATTGCTGATGTCACCTCGCTCATCGACTACATTCTGACACACGACGCGAGCTCCATCAACGTGGAGAACGCTGATGTGGACGGCGACACTAACATCTCAATTGCCGATGTCACCAGCTTGATCGATCTCCTGCTTTCATAAGGGGGTCTATAATCACTCATCCAATTCTTATTACACAAGTAAAATAATGAACATGAGAAAAGTATTTGCATTACTGGCTGCCATCAGCTGCGTGATGGCAATGAGTGCCAAAACTTACACCTGCCACCTCAAGGTGACTGTCAATGACATGCCCACCGAGCAGGATGAAGTGCTGGTCGAGGTCAACAAGTCAGATAACACCTATGACCTGAGTCTCAAGAACTTCTGCCTTGTTGCCGGGGAGAATGTGATTCCCGTGGGAAACATCGCCGTCAGCGGCGTGGAAGGTGTGGACCAGTATGGCTACACGACCATCAAGCTCAATGCGCCTGTTGAAATCACCGCTGGTGATGACCCCACTTATGCAGGCATGTGGCTGGGACCCAATCTGGGCGAGGTGCCCCTGGACCTGACTGCGCGCTTCACCGACACTGCCATGGATGCCAGCATCGACATTGAGATGCCTGGCATGGCTATCGGTGTGTCGATTTTTGGTATCGCACCCACGCTCAAGGGGGACGTCAATGATGACAATTTGGTCAACATCGGTGACATCAATACCATCATTGGTATCATCTTGGGCAATTGATGCCATAGGCTGAAAGCCTAACCATCCCACTGGCGGCGGTTGTTTCACTCAATCGCCGCCATTTTTTGTTGGTTTTTGCAAGAAAAACGCTATTTTTGTGGTCCTGAAAGAACCAACCAACAAAAAGGACAATGAATAGACGTGAGATGATCAAGATGACTGGGGCTGCCGCCGTGGGAGCCACGGTACTGGGTGTTCCCATGGGCGCCAAGGCCCAGGAAAACGAGAACAGTTTGGGCAATGCAAAACCCCGCCGCAGACTCAAAGTGCTTGCCATCGGGGCACATCCCGATGACCCTGAGACGTGCTGTGGCGGCACGATGTGCCTGCTCGCCGAGGCGGGT
>Ga0247611_10007632_pt1 | contig 13508 bp, 11 predicted proteins | sample 177DNAGHGhighgp2_FD_192422 | JGI IMG/M metagenome (GOLD analysis project Ga0247611, IMG submission 192422) | Sheep rumen microbial communities from Palmerston North, Manawatu-Wanganui, New Zealand - 1770 DNA GHGhigh gp2 | ecosystem: Host-associated > Mammals > Digestive system > Stomach > Rumen... | reverse complement strand
ATAAACATAGTGCTTTGGCAACGGCAGTTGGTTGTATACAGCATCATAAATCGTATCGCCGGTATTCACAATAGTGCTTGTCCATGTACCGGCAAATTCATACATGTATGATTCGGTATAATAGGTCTCTACCGATGCCGGTCTGGTGGCCGCAGTGCCTTGCTCTACATTTTGCGGGTCGATGATGTTGGTTCCGTTATGGTCGCGGAAGGATACAGTCCATCCTCCAATAGGACAGATGTCTAGCATTTTCCACGTATCATTATCCTTATAGGTAGCCACTGCTGCCTTCGGAACGTAGAACTTAACGGTACTCAAGTCCGGAGTAGTAGTGGTGTTGGTACAACTGCTTTTTGACCATCCTAACTTATTGGCAGTCATTTCTACGGTCACGTCATAAGAGCAATAAACCAACGGAGGTGTAAGGGCCTTGATAGTACAAGTCTGTAACATGGGCTCATATCCCAAAGCACCGGTACCGATAGCTTCTACAGAAGCAGGGAATATCACATGTTTACTATTAGATTGCTCTCCTGCTTCGCCACTCACAACACGTGTGCCTTCTTTGATAATGGTTGTTTCCGATGAGATATAAGGATAGACATTGTCATAAAGAATATCGCCGGCATAGATATAAGCGCCAACGGTATCTACATTCTGTTTCAACCTAAAGAATTTAGCCACATTAGTACCTCCGGTTGCACCTACTCTTTCAAATTGGGAAGGATTCCAACCATTGATGGTCGCTAATTTTCCACATCCTATAAATAAAGAGTAACCCCAATATTTGAGTGTACTTGGAATTGTGATGGACTCCAAGGATGTCAAATAAGTATAGTTAGTGCTACCCGGATCAATTAAACCGGTCGGGATATTTACATCCGTCAAGGAGAAGCAATCGGCGATGGCTGCACCGCCCATTTTTGTGATAGTATTCGGCAAATGCAATGCGGTAATCTGCGTACACTCAAAGAATGCGTGTATATCCAGCGCAACGACTTCAAATTTCTCATCGAAATAAACCGCAGAATCCGGAATAGTTACCGCTCCTGTCGTGTTTTTATCAATAGCCGGTTTGCTGTCATAGTTATAACAACCAACTTGTACCGTCTTATCGCCTGCGGCATTGGTAAGCACTTTGTAAAGCACCGGAACGCCTTCCACGGTCGTAGAAGAAAACATATCGTTTTTTACGAGTATCTTCTTGATGGTAGCTGTAATGGCGGTGTCACATGTAACAGTGCAGTCGAAGCTGGCAGCAGTCACACCGTTGTCCCAATTGACGAAAGCATAGCCTTCTTTCGGAGTTACGGCAATATTCACTTTATTGCAATCGGCCAATTTCGTAATAACGACGTCAGCATTCGCCGCATTAACATCGACATCATAGAGCAGCGTATCGATGATGTTGGAGAACTTGCCCCACTTGTTGGTATCGTCATTGTAAGTAGCGCTTTGTTCGCAATGAACATAAACTTTTGTTGTTGCCACCGGAGAAAAACAAGCCCAGCTGGTGTTGGTGCCGTATTCCCATACAGGCATTGTCTCGGATAAGATGGTCACTTTCTTCAACGCAGGACAGGATTTGAACATCAACTGACCTATCTTGGTGCACTTTTCGCCGAGAATAACTTCCTCGAGTTGTTCGCTTTCGCAGAACGTACTATAGACACCGTAAGTATTGGTGTTCACGATAGCGCATTTCACGTTAGAACCATAAAAAGTTTCTTTCGCTTTCTGCACAGAGAATGGAACAGTCACAGTATCTGCCAGGTTTTGGCAACGGAACAATCCGCGATATGCTACCTCTCTTACTCCACTGGGAATACCGGGATAAGGCTTCTCGTAGTTGTAAGGGAAGCCAATGAGTTTGAGACCGTCTCTGGAATAGACGGCACCGTCATCACCAACTTTGAAGTTTGCGTTGTCTTTATCAATGGTTACTGATTCGAGCGTGTTATAGTATAACGCACTGTAATAATTCTCGTTGTATGCCAAGCTCGTTACCGATGCCGGGATATGGAGTGTTTTAATCTTTGTGCCTCGTACCAACTCCGCTCCAAGTTCCAAAACGCCATCTTGGATGGTCATTGTCTCTAGATTTTTACAATTACAGAAGGCTCCATTTTTTACTTGCTTGGCTGCTATATCTACCGACTTAATAGACTCGTTCCCATTAAAAGCCGAGAGCACAATCTCTTGTACGTTGTAACTTTTGGCCTCATAGGTGACCGAAGCCGGGATAACAAGTTTTTCGGCGGTATAGTCTTGCTTAATAACGTTTACTTCTGTAGTGGAAGTGAGTTTGTACTTGACTCCTTCGACTTCAATCGTGTCACCAACTACAGGGTCGGCGGCCATCATAGTACCTGCGCACAACAGCGCTGTGACGAAAGTAAAGATTTTTTTCATAATTGTTTGGTATTGAATTGTTTTTGACTTGTCATCCGATTTTGCGCTGCAAAATTACGGAAAATTTTTGAGATATGCAAATTTATTTGCAAAAAAATCAAAAAAGCGCGTGCGGGCTTGCATATGTCATTTTTTTTGTTGTAATTTTGCGGCGCAAAATTGCTGAAACCAATAAAACGATAGTTATGAGACAGAAATTATTCCTTTTAGTAGCCTTGTGCTGCGCAATGACATGGCCGACCCCAAGTCCTGGAACCCGTGGCATGGAGTGTACGAGTGTCCCTACCTGTATCGGCTGCACCGACTACGGCAACTGCAAGCAGGTCGAATTAGTAAGCATGGAGGAACTGATTAAACGACAAAACGAGTTTATCAACGGTTCGCCAAGTAAACGAAACAATTAACCCGAAAGAGTAAGCGACCGATTCAATCAAACCCACCGAACGCACTATCATGGAATTAGTGTACCAAATTGTCGCGCAAGTTGCGAGATAATTTAAAAAGCCAGCAGGTTGTTGGCTTTTTTTGTGGTAAATTCAGAAAAATGCATTTTTTTTGCATTTTTTCAAAGCTTCGGACGTGTAGTGTCTTTTTGATGGTGTAATTTTGCACCGAAATTGAAAATGAACCTTTAAAATGAATAGTACGAATTATGAATGAGAATGTTTTGAATTTGGTAATGGATACCATTGGAATTGTCGGGATGGTTTTCGTGGCAGGTGTGCTTTTATGCGTTTAAATGCACACAAAATAAAATTTTGTTTGCATATGTTAAAAAAAAGTAGTATCTTTGTGCCCGATTTAAGTGCAAAGGTGAAAGCAAAAAGAATAAAAAGCGCTGATATTAATATATAGAAACATTTTAAAAACACTACTAGATATGACAAAACAGGAAGTAATCGATGCTATTTTCAATGATCCAACTGTCAAATATGAACTGACAGAATTTCAGGGTTTAGGAACGCCCATTGTGGATATGTTGAATATAGAATCTAGACAGGGTACCGGAAAACAGACAGGCAAAGAGGTGTTCTACATCAAGCCTTTGTGCAAATTCCATTCCGAGAAGACAGAATTTCAAATATATGTTGAAGGTGGCAAATCGAATCCTGAAGAGATTGTTCGCCAACTATGGGTATGGAAATTGATCAATTACTATGGTTATTCTCCAGAGCAAATACGGTGTGAGATTCCAGTGCAGTTTGGAAGCGCAGAAGCAACAAAGTATGCGGATATCGCTGTATATTGGAAGACGGATTTAGAAACGGTAAAAATACTATTTGAAGTAAAAAAGCCCAAACGCAAAGATGGTATAGAACAGCTTAAATCATATCTGGGTGCGAAAGGGAATCCTATCGGCGTTTGGAGTAATGGAGCAGATAAACTGATCTTGTACAAACCGGACAACAAAGACTTCGACACATTGCCTGATATCCCCAAAGTCGCTGAGGAGGCAAAGAATGTGATGGAAGTTAAACGCACCTTAGATGCGTTGAAGACCCAGTTCAACTTCAAGAAAATCATTCAAGATCTGGAAGAACTTGTACTTGCAGATAGCGGCGTTGATGAATTTAATGAAATATTTAAACTCATCTATGCCAAAATATATGATGAGAAAATGGCAGCAGAAGATGCTCGCCGTCATCAGGAAGTATTATTTATGAAATCTGCTGATCCGGAAAAGACGTACAACACTATCAATGGCTTATATCATGATGCCTGTGCAAAATGGCCGGGTGTATTTGAGGAACCGGACATTAAGTTACGTAAAGACCATTTACAAGTATGTATCGGTCCATTGGAGAATGTGCGATTATTAGGTTCCAACTTGCGCATCATGGATGATGCTTTTGAATACTTGATGCCTTCAGAGGCAAAGAAGAAAAAAGGCCAATTCTTTACACCTCGCCATGTAATCGAGATGTGCGTGCGTATGCTCAATCCGAAAGACTACGAATATGTGATAGACCCAAGCTGTGGTTCTGCCGGATTCCTGTTGCATGCTATGGAATGGGCGATGCCAGCCACAACGCCGGAAGAACAAGAACTGCGCAAGTCACGCTATGCTGCTAAATGTCTATGGGGCATTGATTTTGAAGCTCGGGCTGCAAAAACTTCGCGAGCACTTATGCTAATTGCAGGAGACGGTCACTCCAATATTTTTGGCCCTGATGTCAGCGGTATTGATCCGAAAACATGGTATAATACCCGATCAGGAAAACTATTAATGGCAGAACTAAGTAAGACCTCGTTATTGAGAAACAAAATTCCCGAATCTGAAACATTTACGGACGAGGAAAAGGCCTGGGATTATTTTTCTGAGATGAACTTTGACTTGGTTCTTGCAAATCCTCCATTTGCAGGAGAATTGAAGGACAAGAAAATGCTCCAGCATTATGAATTGGCGAAACCGGCTCTGCGTAGAGCAAAGGATAAACAGCCTAAAGAAGAACGAGATGTTATATTTATTGAGCGCATCATTAATTCATTGCGGCCGGGAGGGCGTGCAGCTATTGTTCTGCCGCAGGGTAAGTTCAACAACTCTTCATTGGCCTTTATCCGTGAGTTCATCCTCCATAAAGCCCGTCTTTTGGCTGTAGTTGGATTGCATGTGAATACATTTAAACCACATACTAATACAAAGACTTCGGTCTTAATTATTCAAAAATATACAAATGAGCAACTTGCCGAAATAGAAAGAATTAAAAAAGAAGTTTCCGATAGTTGCCCTGATTATGAGGAGCAGATTAAAACATTAATTGATGGAGCGGAAGGTTTGGTTGATATAGACGAGAAACTGATTTCTGAGGAAATTGCAGCAGTTCTTAATGAAGAATTCCCTGAAGTAGAGGAAGCCGGAAACGATACGGAAGAAGGAGCTTTGGAAGAAGAGCCCATCGAGCCTCTTTCTCTGGAAGAGAAGATTGAGTCTGCTAAGCAGAAGATTGATGAATTAAAAGAACAGAAGGAAAAACTGTCCAAACGCCTGCAAGATATTCAGGAAGAGGAAGATGCTCTGAAAGAGTTCCAAAAATCAGAGTTGGAAAGCATAATAAATGACCCCACAATAGATAAAGTGCAAAAAGCGGAAGAAAAGAAAGCGAAGCTAGCATTACACAAGGCGGAGATGAAAGACATGAAGGATCAGCATAAAGAGGCGACAAAGCAAATTAACGCTGAACTTAAAATGCTTGATAAGCAAATACCTCTCGCCGAAGAAGAATTGCTAAAGATCACATTGAAAGGTCGTTTGCAGATAATACTCAATTTACCGGATGTGATGGAACGGTTACGTAATCGTTATATCGATGCTAAAGTAGCAGAAAAAATCAACTATCCGATTTTTATGGCTGTATCTGAACGTGGAGGCAAGAACAATAGTGGTGATTATGAGTACAAACACGATATCTCGGGTAATTTTATAGAAGACAATATGGGTAATCCGGAAATCGACCAAGATTTGGTAAATCATTCTATTACCCGTAATGATCTCAAACAAGCTGCTGTTGATTTCAAGAACGGCGGCGCATTTATCAATGAAGACAAACTTTGTATTGCCGAGGCGTTTGTCAAATTCGCGATAGAACAAGGTTATGACTTTTGGACGGAGGAATAAGTATGGCTGTATGGAATTCAATAAATTACACGGACATCCGACCAGACCGGTTTGACGCGGAATATTTTCAACCTTTATATCGTATAAATTTAAAGGAGTTGAAAAGCACCTCAGGTTGCATTCAATTAGGAGAATTGTTTGCTGTCATTGACAGAGGTGAAAAGGCAGAGTATGTAGCATCGGGAACAATTCCTGTACTTAGGAGTGTAAATATCCGAGAATTGTCTTTTAATGATCAGAGACAAGAATTTGTAAGTAAAGAATATTTCGACAAGAAGGCAAAAGGGCAAGTAAAGAAGGGCGATATTTTGATCACATCAACTGGTACAGGCACATTAGGAAGGACCAGTATCTGGTACAGAGAAGATGATGCTTTCAATGTTCCGGAAAATTCTTTTCTGCGCGGTCCTTATGAAGTGAATCCTTATTTTGTTGCAGCTTATCTAAACACAAAATATGGAGTACTCCAATTATTTCAGAATCAAAGAGGTTCTAGCGGACAACTACATTTATATCCCATAGACATTAAAAGAGTACTTATTCCCGAATTTCTTTTTGCATATCAAGAAGAAATAGGAGCATATCTGACACAAGCGTTTGAACTGAGAGAACAATCTCAATCCTTATACCGTCAGGCTGAAGAATTGTTATCAAAAGAGCTACAGCTTGATAAAATAACGCTTTCGGCTCCCAAATGGTATACAGCTGGTTATTGTGAAATCGTAAAAGATAGTCGATTCGATGGCGAGTATTTTTCTCCTGTTGTAAAGAATATTCTGTCGCAAAGTTTTTTGGATAGCAACTATACGATAGGCAAGATTTTTAATATTGTTAGAGGCTCCACACCAAAATCATACCAAAAAGAGGGTATTCCTGTTATTAAAACTAGGAATGTACGAACCCCTGATATTGACAGAAAACGAATAAATGATTATTCTAGTGCCCAATACACTACGGTACTCACGCAAGAAGATGATTTGGTTATTGCTGCGATGGGAGTTGGTTCATTAGGACGCCTAAGCTATATAACTGCTGAAAATAGTTGTTGTACGATTGATGGCACACTGAGAATTTTCAGGAAAAAGGATGATTCAATAGAGAACATTGAAATTCCCACGATGTTATTCTTGTCTTCAGAGATAGGACAAAGGCTAATATATCGCGGCGTTGTAGGTTCTACCGGCATCATATCTGTTACGGATGATTATTTAGCAAATATACCTATTCCTTTAGTAGAAGAATCATTGAGAAAACAACTGACTGAATTAGTTAAAAAGTCTATCCAAGCTCAAAGCGATTCTATGAAGCTTTTAACTCAAGCAAAGAACCGCATAGAAGAGTTGATAGAGCAAAAAGCAGGGAAATAAGGTGGATAAGGTTATAGAAACATGGAACGGCGAGTGGTGGCTTCCAAATAATTTTGCCCCCAATGTGCCTAATTCTGTTGGCAGATTAATCTATTACGAGGACAGGAACCCTGAACTCGAAATAACGGTTATGTCAACAGCAAATGCTTTTCTATGGCCCGATAAGAAATATCCTGTAATATATGGAACAGACGCTCAAGGAAATGAGTTTTCATTATTCAATGCAGATTTACGACCTCAAAAGGATTCTTCAAAATATGTATTTGGTATAGATTATATCCTTATTGGAGCACAAGTTCCCACAATGGATGACACGCTTTTCTTTAAAAAAGCGATAGTTACATTCCCTCATTTGCACGATTTATTTGTATTTAGACATGTAGAAAAAATTACAGATAACAACACAACTACCTATAAGATAGATACTCAACCCAAAATATCGGAATATCCTGTAAAAATAGATGATAAGACCACATGGACGTTCGTAGGTAGCGTAGAAACAAGTAGTAAAGGAGAACATTATTCCGATATTCATATACACCAAGATACAAACTTAGTCATAGAATACGAGGAGATAACATCTATTAACCACCTCAAGTATTTAATATCTGAATTTTCTCAGTTCTTATCTGTGGCATTATTTAGCAATCAGCAACCGAGCAAAATTATTTTAGCAGATGAGAGTGGAGCTACTGAAGCGATATTGTTATATAAACCGAAAGCAAGTGCAGAGTGGCATCTAAGAATGATAGGAAATTCTTTGTCTAACGAGCGAATGATCAAATTGCTAAGACAATGGCACGCTAATTATAATGATATAGCTCCGATAAGTAGTTATTTGATACGCTCAACGGAGTATCAAACTGAATTTGAAGCACCTGATTTTCTAATTATAGCGCAAGCCCTTGATGGATATTGGAAAAGATTTTTCAATAAGCAAAGGACACCACAAGAAAAAGATATAAGAAAATATAAGGATGAGATAAAGCATTTGCTTTCTTACTTTAGAGAAGTTTGTATTGTACAAAATTTAGGTTTAGATGCCAATATTGCAGCACAGACTCGTAACAAATATTCTCACATGTGCCCTAATGGAGAGAAAGGAACAGAGCAGGCAGTATCCGATCCGAAGCAATTGCGTTTGTTGACGCTGCGGATGAAAATACTTCTTCTCTGTTGTGTGTTGGATTATATGGGCATGACCACACAAGAAATAGATACCAGTTTCAAAGTAGCAGGAGATATTCAAAAATATTTGCAATAGAAGACATATGACTTGGACGGATATATTAAATATTATTGGCAATATAGCAAGTATTATCACTATCATAGGTGGAGTTTATGGTTTATGTAAGTGGATTAAGTTTCGCAAAGCTAATATCATAGCAACAAAATACCATAGTTCAGATCAATGTCTATTTATTTTATATGTGTACAATAAAGGACTTGCAGATGCTCATAATATAAAAATATCGTCCTCTTCAAGATATCAGATACAAACCGCCGCGTATATTCCTACACTGCAACCGGGAGAGGAAGGGCAAATTGGCTTTTCTTTCCGTCAAACGGCTACAAGGTTGCCAATTAATATCTATTGGACAGATGGAATGGGTCAGCATAAGAAACGTACAATCATTACTCCGTCTATGCGTGTAAGATAATTATTACTAATGATAGATGTTAAGCCTTATATTGACAATCGCAATGTTAAATTGTGGGAAGAATTGAATAATTCAGATCTTTCCATAACTATTAAGAAAGAAAATCATGAGTTTGGCTATGGATGTTACTGTCAAGGCAAAAAGGTAACAATAAAAGTGCAACTTGCCGATCCTGATCCTGCTGCTTTTGCACACGAGTTGCTGCATATCAAATTGCGCAAAGAAAGAGTGTTTGCAGGCGGTTGTCTTAAAGAAGTTATATTAGAAGATCAAATATTAAAAGAAATTTTTACCAAAGAAACTTTAGACAATATTGCAAATAACATGGATCATGTTAAGATGCTACCTTGGTTTCTTGCAATGGGATATGAAAATTCGGAATTTGTTGCAGATTACGACGAATGGAGGTTTGAACGTGAGTGGTATAGTGATTTCTATCTTTTGCATCAAATGGAAATTAAGCAATTTATTGACCGATTTGTTGGAACATATTCTGCTATGAAGGCAGATAATAACCCGACACACATTTATGATGAATGCTATCCGTTGTTACAATCCATAGATGGAGAATTATATGCGATTGTAGAAAAATTCTGGGAAAATTGGTTGCATTATGATGTAGAAAAGAAACGTGAAATATGGGAACCTGATTATGGTTCAATCATATTAGAATTTGTTCATTCTTTGTCCGAATATGTAAAAAGTATTGGATATTAACTAAAAGCACCTACCATGAACCATTGCCCACATATGGAGAAGCCAATTGACTTTTAGCTTCGAAAAGGAAAGGCGGTCGGGGAGACCGAGCCGACCGAGAGCATTGATTGCCCTTGCACGAAAGAAGGATGTCCGCGTCACGGGCATTGTTGCGCTTGTGTTGCACATCATAAAGAACACGGAAAGAAACTACCGGTGTGCTTGAGGGGGATTGAATGGGAAGGGTAAAGTGAGACAAAGAATTGGACGAAAATATGGTAGTTCGGAAATTCCGAACTACCACTCAACATGGCACAATTGGAGAATAAAAGTAAAAAATAGTGCATTTTATTTTGGGGTAAGTACCGATTTTTGAGGGGTAAGGGCAAATAAAAGTAAAAAATATAGATATTTACAAGAATGGCAGCACAGAATAAATTGTTTCAACGGTTGATATGGTTGGCGGATACGGTGTATTCGGCGAAGCACATCACCATGGACGAGATAGACAGTCGGTGGTCTAAATCGCCGTACAACAATGACCATGAGTCGCGGTACGGCAAGCGCAATTTCAGTCGGCACAAAGACACCATCGCCGAGCTATTCGGCATCGAAATCGTGTGCGACCGCTCGACGAACACCTACTCCATCAACGACGTATCGCGTGCGTCCGGTTCGGATGTGCGGGCGTGGATAATCAACACTTTCGCGCTGAACAACCTGACGAACATCTCTGCGGGCATGCGGGACCGCGTAATCTTCGAGGAGATACCCGAAGGTATGCGGTATCTAAGCATCATCATCAATGCGATGAAAGACAGTCGTAAGTTGGTGATGTCGTATCAAGGTTTCAAGCGTACCGAACCGCACACCTTCCTACTCGACCCGTACTGCCTGAAGGTATCCAAACAGCGGTGGTATCTGGTGGGTAAGCCGGAAGATCATCCGGAGGAGAAAGAACCTCGTGTGTATGCGCTTGACCGCGTCAAAGACCTGGCGGTGACGGATAAGCCTTTCCATCTCCCTGCAGCCTTCAAACCGGCGACCTTCTTCGAGAATCAGTTCGGCATTGACCGCTCCAAAACAAAAGCAGAGAAGATACGCGTTAAGGTGGCGAACTGGGATGCGAACTTCCTCATCTCTTTGCCGCTTCATGCCAGTCAACAGGTAGTCGAGAGTAATGACGAATACACTATCTTTGAATATAAACTGGCACCGACGTACGACTTCATCATGGAGTTGCGCAAATACGGTTCCCGACTGGAAGTGCTGGCGCCGGAATCGCTACGAGAAGAGTTTGCTAAGGAAGCAGAACATCTTTCCAAGATGTATTTGTGATTACCAATTACAAATAACCAATTACCCATAAAAAAGCGTCCTTGGCGCTTTTTTTCGTGCTTATGACACCTGGTGTCCTTTTAATATTGTACCTTTGCGGCTCAAAACAGCCGCAAAGAGATGCCACTACCTGATCAACATAGTAACTTTGACCCGTTAGAAGCCTTGCGTCGCGACCGCGACAGATGGGCACAGATGGCGATGGATCAGGCAGAGTATATCCGGCAATTAGAAGAACGCATACAGGTATTGACAAAAGCGGAGGAAGAGTCCGTTACACTACCGCAAGAGAATGACTACCAAGCTCTCGTCCAATGGTTGGCTGCGGAAAAAACGTTAGGCAATAACTATTACGCCGAAGCGGGCTATAACCGCAGTAAGATGTGCCGGAATCTTCGAAAAATACTGGGTTGGGAACCTGACCAGAATAGTTTGCTAAAAGCAGAAAACAGATAGCAAAAATCAAATTGGGACAAAATTGGGACTACTTTCCCAACCAGTCCCAAAAAATAGCAGTACTTTTGCACCGTCTTTCGAAAGAGAGGCGGTGATTTTTATTTATTAATCCGCGAAAGTTGAGTGTGACTCGCACGTGCAATGAGTGGCCACTCGCATACGAGACCTAGCACAAAACTATTCGTTATGATTAAACAAAAAATTAAGATCGTAGAGTACGCGCCAAGCGTGGTGGATCCTAACATCCTTGTGGCGTACACAGCCGATGGCGGGCGCATTGAGCTTGTCTTGTGTAGAGTGCCGGAGAAACGTAGGACAAACGGTAAACTCTACACCAACGGCGAGCATGATTTCTTTTCTCTCACCAGCCGAGGTTTGCATCAGATCTTTGAACACCTTGGTCCGACCAGCCGAACGCCAGGACGTTCTTGTCACAATGGCAAACGCGGCAACATCTACCCACAGATGCGCGATTACGGGAATGCGGCATGCCATATTCTTGTATGCACCGCTTTTCACGGTCCTCGCCCCATCGTCAATGGCATTCTCTATCAGTGCGACCACAAGAACGGCAACATCATGGATTGGTCGAAGGACAATCTGGAATGGGTGACACCGCACGAGAATGCCAAACGACGCGCAATCCTCAGAGCACTACGGATGTGCGGTCGTGACCCGAGGAAGATGGCGTACGCCGAGTTGGATGCATTGTTCCGCAAATATCGGTTGGTGGACGGGGCAAAGCAGATGGAATATGAGATGACCCACCATATGGAGATCTGACTCAGCTGCCCACTTGGCCCCTTTTCACAAGAAAGATTCTTCGTTAATTTTGCCGGATAGTATCCGGCGCCACAAAAATTGATTATTATGCAAACTACCAATCTTAAAGAGTTGCGTGAGTTACGCACCCAAGAAAAAGCCATCAAGGCTCGTATCGACGAAATATCCACCGAGGCAACCAACGAAGCCGTTGCCATCCTTGCCGCCAAAGGCCTCGAAAAAGGCGAGTTCACCATCCCTGGAGTAGGTACTTTCCAACTCCAACGCACCGAAGTCTTTGACTTTGCCGACTACAACAAGTACAAGCAAGAACAAGCCGTCAAATGGCGTGAGAATGCCAAAGAAAAGATCAAAGAGCAGAACCTCGTCAAGGCTCGTACCGCCATCATGAACGGCTATGTCAAGACCTTCGTCGAACTCTATCCCGACAAGGAACCCGACGAGATCAAACTCACCGTCAAAGTCATTGACTAACCCTCTCAACTTCAGCTGCCCACTTGGCCCCCTTTTACTTGGTCCCTTTCACTTGGTCCTTTTTACTCCTACTTGTTCCCTTTTGTGGCAAAATTTACTGCAAAGGGAACAAGCAGAAGGGCCAAAAGAAAGTCGATAAAAGCATACAGCGAAATAATCGTACCCTTGCGGTTAAGAAGCAGATCGTTGAGCTTTCAAAAAGAAAGCGATAAAAGAAAAGTTCGATAAAAGAAAATTATCAAAGAAAAATGATGATGAGTATGGATAATAAAACTGCTCCGGTTCTAAACCGGTCATCATTTGAATATCTTTGGGAGTTATTAAACCCTCCGCGAGAGTTTCACAACATGCGTGCTAAATGCGAATCTAAACTCTGGAACGCCTGTACCATCCACATGCAACACCGCATTTATCGTCTCATCCGAGACCGTAAGCGTTCAGGCAAACCGGTAGAACCCAATCCATGGTACGCTATAGTGAACGCTCGCGATGCTGAACCAACCAACTACAACGGTTCACCCGCTTTGGATGACGTGGCCAAGACAACCAAGATGGTCGTCGCATGGTACAAAGGACTTGCAGGCATCTACACACTCGAAGAAGCCCTTGCCCTCAAACTCCAAATCATCAGAGAATTTAAACTTATAAACGATTAACATTATGAACGTTGAATTAATGAAAGGCATAGCCTCCGCATCTGGCACT
>Ga0247611_10007628_pt1 | contig 13510 bp, 10 predicted proteins | sample 177DNAGHGhighgp2_FD_192422 | JGI IMG/M metagenome (GOLD analysis project Ga0247611, IMG submission 192422) | Sheep rumen microbial communities from Palmerston North, Manawatu-Wanganui, New Zealand - 1770 DNA GHGhigh gp2 | ecosystem: Host-associated > Mammals > Digestive system > Stomach > Rumen... | reverse complement strand
CATCCTGGGCAACAACCCCGAGAACTTCTACTTGACCGAGGCTAATGTCGACATGGATGCCGAGGGCGCTATCGACGTGAGCGACGTGACCGCTGTGATTGCCATCATCCTGGGCTCCAATTGATCTTAGACCTGCAGTCGAGACCATCCCTTAAGTACTCCACCTTTCTTGTGGATAACAAGAATGTGTGACTGATTGTGATGCCCCCTTCAAAAGTTTTCTTTCAAACTTTTTGGGGGCATCGTTTTTTGTGCTATCTTTGCCGACAATTAGGGGCCAAGGAATCTGTTTTAGAAACTGCTTCAATGGAATTATTTTTCGTGCTCCATTTGTTATTTGTGCTAAATCATTGTAAATCATCGTATTATGTAAATAAAATACCTAACATAAATTTTAATTAAATAATCATTATTCATCAATTTTTAAATTACAACTTATGAAATTTTTTTTCAGAATCTTCCCGTTACTGGTAGCTCTGGCAGGTGTGATGCCAATACAGGCTACTAATACACTCACAGTTTATCAAGAGGGTGACGAGCCCAACTGGACGGTACCCGTAAACTTGTTGTATCTTGACGAAGCGGGAACAAGATCACAGGTGATTTACCCTGCACAGGCTCTCGCCGACATGGAGAACGAGCCCATTAACTCCATCACTTTTTACACCTACAGCAACATTGAGGCTGCAGGTGGAACGGTGCGCATCTCGCTGGCCGAGACCACACAGTCGACCTTTGGCACCTATGTTGAGGACTTGACCCAGGTGGCTACCGTGTCCATCACCCCTGGCACGACCGAGCTGGTGATCAACTTCGACAACCCCTTCCCCTATGGCGGTGGCAACCTGGTGGTGGATGCCTATGTTGTGGAGGCTGGCGAGTGCTCGATGAATGCCGACCTGTTTATCTGTGATCGCTTGGACTACTATTGCGGTATCTCTCGTGGCGAGGTGTGCAAGTCCATACCTATGGCCACGTTTAATTATGGTGCCGACGTGCCTTATGCCGCCAAGGTGCTCCCCACCCAGTTGGCGTTCAACACTGTGCGTGCAGGACGCGTCGATGTGCAGTCGGTCATGCTCAAGAACGTGGGCTCCAATCCCTTTACCCCCACCTTTAGCGCCACGGCACCCTTTGTCGCCGACTTCCAGGCATCGGCATTGGCTCCCAACGAGTCGATTGGGGTTCCCGTGACCTTTGCCCCCAATGCTGCCGGTGACTATAATGGCACGCTCAGCATCAATTGTGGAGCAGCAGGCACCCTCACTGTTCCCCTCATTGCCACAGCACTCGAGGCCGCACAGGACTTGACGGTGTGTGACTCTGTAGCAATCGGCACTCTGCCCATCGATGGTGTCTATATTGATATTGTGGGGACCCAGGGACAGATGATTTATCCTGCCGAGATGCTTACCGACATGGTGGGCTCCAAGATTGTTGAGGTCAAGTTCTATCCCCAGCGCATGAAGATGAACGGCGGTGTCGTCACCCTCTCGCTCATGACCACCGACCAGGCCGAATATACCGAGGAGACCCTTCTCACCGGCCTCACCACCGTTGCCACGGCAACGCCCGTCAAGGGCAGTGAGGAGTTTGTCTTCACCCTCGACGAACCCTTCCAGTATAATGGCGGTAACCTCGTGGTGGATGCACTGGTGACGACTGCTGGTGTGATGAATACCGAGTCTTCTTCCTTCTATGGCAAGGCAATGGACGTGCATTCAAGCCTCGAGGCTTGGGACTACTATGGCTACTATGTCGCCTATGTTGACTTCCTGCCCAAGGCCACGTTTGCCTATCAGAAGGATGCCATTGAGCCCGCATGGGAATTGGGCGATGTCAACCACGATTACAGCGTCGATGTCGCCGACGTGACGGCACTCATCAGCTACATCTTGGGTAATACTGATTCGGCAGACTTCTATCTCACCGAGGCCAATGTCGACCTTGATGCCCAGGCCAGTATCGACGTGGGTGATGTTACCGCGTTGATTGCCTTTATTTTGGGTAATTGATAGATTGAGGATTTTATAGTAATCCTCCCCCTTTATAATTTACTTCTCACCACGATTTCTGCAATAAAATCGTGGTGAGAAGGATTTTTTTTATACTTTTGCTCAATCATTCATGTGTTTAACCCTAAAAATGTTCCATCCAAGAAATGACAAAGCGTTGCTTCACATCATTATTGCTGGCACTTATGGCGACGACCATCATGTTTGGTCAAACGCCACAGTTCTCGCCCGTTGATTGCGCCGACTGGGTGTATAACAACCCGTCCATTGAACTCAACCAGGATAATATCTTGGGAAATCGCATCGTGCTTTATACCAGCAGTGCTGGAATGCCACTCACGCTCACCTCGCCACCGTTTGCCTGCCATGCGGGCGAAACCATCGACATGACGGTGACCTGGGTGACCCGCTACTGGCAAAATGAGGATTTCGTCATTGCCAAGGCTGGCTTTACGGCTGCCCTCATCAATCGTGACGGTGTGGCCATCGACTCGGTGACGTTCACGCCCACGTCGCTCAAGCGAGAAAATGAGGTGAAACTCTCGCTCAAGGTCACTCATGGACTGGGCAACGCTCGGCTGCGCTTTGCCTCGTGGAAGGGTGATGTGGTGAGCAGTGGCGCGGTGAGGCGCATTGTGACCTCGGCAACCCTCAAGGCCGATGTGAATCTTGATGGCGAGGTGAGCTTGGCCGATGCCAATGCCGTGATTGATGTGATCATTGCCGGCACCAGTGATCCCGACTTGTTGAAGAGGGCCGATGTCAATGGCGATGATGAGGTCACACTGGCCGATATTAATACTGTTATAGCTGCAATTATCGGTTGATTTGTGGCTAAAATATCCACTTTTATGTAGAAAAATCACTTTTTGATGCTTTTTTCATCCTTAATGAATGTTAAATTTTGGCGATATAAGAAAAATGTATTACTTTTGCCAAAAATATCGTCTAATATAGTTTTTAAATTTTATTTGAAATGAAAAAGATTATCTTGACTTTAGCCCTTCTTATGGGTGTGTTTGCTGCTCAGGCTCAGTCTCTGGAGCAGAACAAGTTCTTTGACAACTGGTCGGTAACCCTCAAGGGTGGTGCTATCATGCCCTTCCAGGGTTATGCATTCTGGCCCAGCGCTCGTGGCATCTTCGGTATGGAGATCCGCAAGCAACTCACGCCGGTCTTTGGCCTGGGCGTTGAGGGTGAGGCTACCATCAACACCACCAGCTGGGAGAAAGAGCCCAACTATTGGGGACCCAAGAGCCCGAACATCATCGACCACACCCTGGCTGGTATGTTTGGTACCGTTAACTTGAGCAACCTCTTTGGTGGTTACAAGGGCAAGCCCCGTGTATTTGAACTCGAGGGTGTCATTGGTGCAGGCTGGCTGCATGCCTTCCACCGCACCGAGTCGGCCAACGTCTATGGCAACGACTACAACAGCTGGTACACCAAGGCTGGTGCCAACCTTAACTTCAACTTCGGTGAGAGCCGCGCTTGGACCTTCAGCCTGAAGCCCAGCGTTGTTTGGGACATGAATGGTGACATCATGATTCCTTATCGTCACAACACCAACGCCCGCGCTGCTTGGGACGGTGAGCCCCGCAACGGCAAGAGCCAGATGAATGCTAACCACGCAGCTGTAGAGCTCGAGGCTGGTATCACCTATCACTTCAAGGGTAGCAACGGCGAGCGTTACATGACCTTCTGCCCCTACAAGTACAGCCAGGATGACATCGACGCTCTCAACGGTCAGATCAATGGTCTGCGCAGCCAGCTCAACGGCCTCCAGGGTGACCTCGACGCCGCTAACGCTCGCAACGCTCAGCTCCAGCGCGATCTCGACGCTGCTCGCAAGGCTCCCAAGCCCGAGGCCAAGCCCGTTGATCCCAATGCCAAGTACATGAACGTTCTGGTTCACTTCAAGGTTAACAAGACCAACATCACCGCTGACCAGCAGGCCAATGTTGAGCGCGTAGCCATGTACCTGAAGAACAACCCCAGCTCGACCGTAGAGATCAAGGGTTATGCTTCTCCCGAGGGCCCGCACGACAACAACATCCGTCTGGCCAATGGCCGCGCCGAGGCTGTCAAGAACATGCTCGTCAACAAGTACAAGATTGATGCTAACCGCATCAAGGCTCAGGGCTGTGGTGAGACCGACATGTTCAAGGAGCTCAGCTGGAACCGCGTTTCGATCTGCGAGATCATCGTTAAGGACTAATCCTCACGATATCGCGACCGTAAACTCTAACGGTTAACTTAAAAAATCTCCTCGCCTACTGGCGGGGAGATTTTTTTGGTTTCTTCCAGAATGTCAAACCTTGAGGATAACGATATTCACGTTTATAACATGCTAATTGTCCGTTAATGGGTTGCCGTGACAGTCGTTAGCTTTTGCTGGTGGCCCATGCGCAGCAGGTCAACGGTGTTGCCATAGCGCTCACCGATGATGCGGCCAACGGCATCACCGCGGTTGATGTGCTCGATTGTGATGCGTTGCAGCGAGTCGTTCAGCAGGCTGTCCTGGCGCACCAGGCGCATCTCATCCTCGCGCTTGAGTGTCGAGCTGGCGGCCATTTTGAGGTATTCCTGCCATGTGGCGACACGCGCGTCGATGATGCTGTTGCGCTGGTTGATGTAGTGAAGGTATCTATTGTTTTCGGCACTACCCGTTATGCTCCATGAGCCAAGGTTGATCGTGATGTTTGTCACGCCGCTCTCGAGCACAAAGTAGAAGGGCCGTGTCGTATTATTGCCCCAGCGGATGAGTGCCACCCTGGGCCGGTCGGTCTGCCCGGTGAAGGTGACTGCGCCATCGGTCGATCGCTGTGTGCCGCACACCCTCAACTTGTTGTAATCCTCTTCCAGCATCAGCAAGGTAACGCTGTCGCCTGAAAGGGCGTAGCTGACGGTGCAAGTGACGCGATAGTCAAGGCCCTGGGCGCGCTTGTCGCAGCCCGTGAACGCAACGATGTTTAGAAAGATGCCAATCGTGAGAATAATCTTTTTCATGCTTGCAAAAGTACGAAACTTTTTGTAATTCGATGAGAAAAACATACCTTTGCAGATAAAATAAATAAACCAAATTGCCATTGACGATGAAAATGAGTAAACTACATGGAATGGCGCTATTGCTCATAGCGCTTTTTGCGTTGCCCGTCGCTGCTCAGCAGCAGTTCACACTCGAGGACTTGAACTTTGGCGGCAAGAATTACAGGCAGATGATACCTCAGAACCGCAACCTACTCTGGTGGGGCGACCAGCTGGTCAGGCTCTCGGCCGATACCTGTTGGACCGTTAATGCCGCCAGCGGCAAGGAAAAAGTGCTCTTCACACGCGCTAATGTCAACAAGTGGGCTGGGCTGAATGGTGGGGACAATGCCCTGCGCGGCCTCAATTACGTGCAGTTCCCCTATGCCGATAGACCCCTTGTGCTGCTGGCCAATGAGAGCGAGCGCATGCTGCTCAACTTCAAGACCCGCAAGGTGGAATGGCGGCAGCCGCGCCAGGACGGCATCCAGGCGAGCGACTGGAGCGAGACGAGCCGTGCTGTCGCTTTTGTCAAGGATGATAACCTGTTTGTCACCGATGGCCAGGGAAACACGCGCCAGGTGACCAGCGACGGATCGCGTGAGATGGTGTATGGCCAGAGCGTACACCGCAACGAGTTTGGCATCGAGGGCGGCCTGTTCTGGAACCCGCAGGGTACCCGCCTGGCATTCTACCGCATGGATCAGAGCATGGTGACCGACTACCCCTTGATCAATGTCCCTGAGATCGATGATAGTGTCCAGGTGAGTGCCACTCCTGCCCCCGAGAAGTATCCCATGGCGGGCCAGACGTCCCATCTGGTGTGGGTGGGCGTGCTCGATGTGGCCACGGGCGACACCGTCTATCTCAAGGCCGGTGACCCCACCGACCGCTATTTCTCCAACATCTCATGGAATCCCGACGGTGACGTGGTCTACATGATGGAAGGCAACCGCGACCAGAACGTGGTGGACCTGGTAGCCTACAACGCCGTGACGGGAAACCGCATCTCCTTGCTCTATCACGAGGAGCACCCCAAGTATGTCGAGCCGCAGCATCCCATCACCTTCCTGCCGTGGAACAAGGAGAAATTCATCCTGTGGAGCGAACGCGACGGCTACAACCACCTCTATCTCTATGACACGTCTGGCAACATGGTGAAACAACTCACCCGCGGCAACTGGGTGGTGATGGATCTGCTGGGATTTGGCACCGACAGCAAGACCGTCATCATCGCGGCCAATGCCGACAGCCCCATTCAGCAAAATCTCTATCGCGTTGACTTGACAACGGGGGCGATGACCCGCATCGACGAGGGTGGCAAGGGCTGGCATAACGGCCGCCTGAGCACCACGGGACGCTGGCTCATCGATAACTATCAGGAGCCTGATGTGCCCCGCAACATCGCCATCGTGGATACCCGCAGCAATAAGCAGGTGCGCTATTTCACGGCTCCTGACCCCTGGCAGGGTTACACCGTGCCTGAGTACCGGTGCGGCAGCATCAAGGCCGCCGATGGCATCACCGACCTCTACTACCGCATGGTCATGCCGGTTGATTTTGATGCTAATAAGAAATATCCCACCGTGGTCTATGTCTATGGCGGACCGCATGCCCACAATGTGGATGCCCGCTGGCACTGGAGCAGCCGCAGCTGGGAAACCTACATGGCCCAGAGGGGTTACCTGCTGTTCATCCTCGACAACCGCGGTAGCGAGAACCGTGGCCGCGACTTTGAGCAGGCCACCTTCCGCCAGTTGGGACAGGTCGAGATGCAGGACCAGATGTGCGGCGTGGATTTCTTGCGCACCCTCAACTATGTCGATACCGCGCGCCTGGGCGTCCATGGCTGGAGCTTCGGTGGTTTCATGACCATCAGCTTGATGACCAACTATCCCGACGTGTTCAAGGTGGGTGTGGCTGGAGGCCCTGTCATCGACTGGAAATGGTATGAGGTGATGTATGGCGAGCGCTACATGGACACGCCTCAAGCCAACCCCGAGGGATATGCTCGCACCAGCCTTATCCACAAGGCTAAAGACCTCAAGGGACGCTTGCAGATCATCATCGGCCTCAACGATCCCACTGTCGTGCCCCAGCATGCCTACAGTTTCCTCAAGGCCTGCATCGCTGCCGGAACGCAGCCCGACTTCTATGTCTATCCTGGCCAGGGCCACAACATGATGGGGCACCAGAGCGTGCACCTGCACGAGCGCATCACCCGCTACTTTGACGATTACCTCAAGTGATGGTATGTATTATATTGTAAATCAGGCTGGAAACAAGATTGTGTTTCCAGCCTGATTTGACTATGTCGGAAAGGTGTCGGTTATTCCTTGGTCTCGGGAGTGTCCTTGGGACCCTCGTGCTTGCGCACGATGCTGGCCAAATCCACACCCACGGCACTCTTGACAGTGTCATTGACCTGAGCCAGGACGATGGGCAGTGTTCCGGTGATGGAACTGATGCCGGCTCCGTTGTCGCCCCCCGAGCTGTAGATGTTCACGCCCTTGATGGTAGCCACTTGCTCGGCCACGTTGCGGGTGATCTCGGGCAACTTCTCGATAACCATCTGGGCCACGGCAGCGTCATTATACTTCTTGAAGGCCTCGGCTTTCTTCTCCATGGCCTGGGCCTCGGCTTCACCTTTCTTTTGCACGGCATAGGCTTCGGCCTCGCCTCGTGCCTTGATACCCTCGGCTTCCTGCATCATGGCAAACTTTTGTGCCTCGGCCTTGGCGCGGATGGCCTCTGCCTCCTGCTCGGCCTCATATCGCTGAGCTTCGGCCTCGCGTTTACGCTTCTCCAGGTCGGCCTCGGCGTTCTTCTGGATCTGGAATTTCTCGGCCTCGGCTTCGATCTGCTTCTGGTAACGGTCGGCATCGGCTTTCTTGTTGACCTCGGCAAGCAGCGTGTTCTCTCGGATCTTGATCTGCTCGTTGGTCAGGTCTTGCTCCTTCTTGGTGCGGGCAATCTGGGCATCTACCTCTTTCTCGTTAAGCACCTTCTGCTGCTCCTGTTCCTGGATGCGATAGGCAGCATCGGCCTGGGCCTGGCGGGTGTCGGCCTCCTGCTTGAGGTCGGCGCGGCGAATGGTGAGCTCGTTCTGGCGCTCGGCAATGGCGGTCTGCGAGGCCACGGTGGCGTCGTTGGCCAGCTTCTCGTTCTCGGCCTTGGCCTGGGCGATGTCCTTCTCGGCCTGAGCCTTGGTGATAGCGGCGTTCTTGCGGATGGTCCACGTGTTGTCGGCACCCAGGTTCTCGATCAGTCCCAGCTCATCGGTGATGTTCTGCACGTTGAAGGCGAGAATTGAGATGCCTAACTTGGCCATGTCGGGAGCAGCCTTATCCATGACCTGATTGGAGAAGCCGTCGCGGTCCACGTTCAGCTCTTTCAACCCCTGGCTGCCGATGAGCTCGCGCAGGTTACCCTGCAAGGTGTCCTGCAGCTGGCCCGAGATGGTGGCGGCATCCATGTTCAGGAAGTTGCGGGCGGCAAGGCGCACGCCGTCGGGGGTGGGAGTGACGGCAACCTTGGCCACGGCATCCACGTTCACGTTGATGAAGTCGTTGGTGGGCACGCTGCGCTCGGTGCGGATGTCAACCGTCAGCTGACCCAAATAAACCTTGTCGAGACGCTCAAAGATGGGGATCTTCACTCCACCGGCTCCAATCAGGATGCGTGGCTCACGCTTGATGCCCGAGATTACATAGGCTGTGCTGGGCGGTGCCTTGACATAGCAGGTGAACAATACTACCAGTAACAGCAGGACAATAGCTCCTGCAATAATTCCTATTTCTAATGTTCCCATAATAAAAAAGTTTAACGGTTTTACGATGCTTTTGACTCTTAGACGCAGCCTGCATGGGCATTACTACATCAGTTCGTGTTAAAAACTGCAAAAATCATGCCAAAGTTTTTTTAAAATAGCTTATGCTCTGTCTGGAGAGAAAAGTGCGATATCCTGGCGTGATCCTGAAGTCCCTAATGGATGCCCAGTTGAGTTTTGCAAAATTGCTGATGTGTGGCCATGCCCAGTGGCAAAGTGCTGTGAATTGTGGGGTTATCTATAGAATAGATAATTTGTTGATAAAAAATGCCGTGAAACAGCCGAGAATTGGGGATTTTTTTCTATATTTGCACCCAATTATAGACATAAACCAATCAATTCCAAAACATAAACATTATGAACAAACAAATCACATTGGAACAGGCCGTCGAGAAGGTTCAGGACGGCATGACTATCATGTTTGGCGGATTCTTGGGAAACGGCAGTGCCACCCAGATTATTGACGCCATTGTTGAGAAAGGTGTTAAAGATCTCACTATCATTGCCAACGACACAGCCTATGACGAGGTAGCACACGGCAAGCTGGTCACCAACCACCAGGTCAAGAAGGCCATTGTGAGCCACACCGGCACCAACAAGCAGACCGCATTGCAGAAGAACGAGGGTACCCTCATTGTCGAGTATGTTCCTCAGGGAACTCTGGCCGAGCGCATCCGTGCGGCAGGTGCTGGCCTGGGTGGCGTGTTGACCCCCACTGGCTTGGGCACCATCATGGCCGATGGCAAGGAAATCATCAACGTTGACGGCAAGGACTACCTCCTCGAGAAGCCCTTGCGTGCCGATATCGCCTTCTTGCGCGCCAACATCGTCGATGAGTTCGGCAACATGGTCTTCCTGGGCACCACCAACAACTTCAACCCCCTGATGGCCACCGCAGCCGACTATGTTGTCGTCGAGGCCGAGAAACTCGTTCCCGTGGGTGAGATTGCTCCCGAGCACGTCCATGCATCGGGCATCTATGTTGACGGCATCTATGTCGAGAAATAAATAGTCATGCAGTATTCAGTTGTCAGTTTCAGCGGCATCCGCAATCGATTGACAATTGGAGGCTGAAAACTGACAACTTAAAACTAAAAAACTGAACATGGAATACAAGACAATGATCAGACTGCGCATGAGCGCAAAGGATGCCCATTACGGTGGCAATCTGGTAGATGGAGCACACATGGTTCACCTGTTTGGCGACGTGGCTACCGAGTTGTTGATTATGCGTGACGGCGATGAAGGCCTGTTCTGCGCCTACGACAACATCGAGTTCCTGGCCCCCGTCTATGCCGGCGACTTTATCGAGGCCGAGGGATGGATTGACCGTGAGGGCAACACTTCACGTCACATGGTGTTTGAAGCACGCAAGGTGGCCCAAGCCCGTCCCGACATCTCGGCATCGGCTGCCGATATCCTCGACGAGCCCGTCGTGGTGTGCCGCGCTTCAGGAACCTGCGTAACTCCCAAAGACTGCCAGCGCAAGAAATAAGTGGACCATCAAGGTTCTCCATGCCACGGTATGGCTGTGGCCAAACTAAAAACTAAAACTAAGGACAAAAACTGACAATGGATAAACTGATTATCACTGCCGCCATCTGCGGCGCCGAGGTTACCAAGGAGCAGAATCCTAACGTGCCCTATACCGTTGAAGAAATCGTACGCGAGGCCAAGTCGGCAGTCGATGCCGGTGCGGCTATCGTGCACCTGCACGTGCGCTGGGACGATGGCACCCCCACTCAGGATCGTGCACGCTTCCAGGAGTGTGAAGAGGCCATCCTCAAGGTGTGCCCCAATGTCATCCTCATCCCGTCGACTGGCGGTGCTGTGGGTATGACCCCCGACGAGCGTCTGCAGTCGACCGACACCACTCCGCTCCCCGAGATGGCAACGCTCGATTGTGGCACTTGCAACTTTGGCGACGAGATCTTTGACAACACGATGCCCACGATGCGTGCCTTTGGCAAGCGCATGATTGAGCGCGGCATCAAGCCCGAGTATGAGTGCTTCGAGATGGGTCACCTCGACACCATCCTCAACATGGCACGCAAGGGCGAAGTCCCCGGCAGCCCCATGCAGTTCAACTTTGTGCTGGGCGTGCCCGGTTGCACCCCCGCCACTGTGGCCAACCTGTGCTGGCTCGTGAACGGCATTCCCGCTGGCTCGACATGGACCGTGACCGGTGTGGGACGTCATGCCTTCCCGATGGCCGCCGCCGCAATCGCCATGGGCGGTAACGTGCGTGTGGGTTTTGAGGACAACCTCTACCTCTCCAAGGGTGTGCTTGCCAAGAGTAACGGTGAACTCGTCGAGAAGGTCGTTCGCCTGGCTCGCGAGTTGGGCCGTCCCATCGCCACAAGCGATGAGGCCCGCGAGATCCTGGGCCTGCCCAAGCGCAACTAAATGAATTAGGATAAAGTACAAGAATCGTACTTAAAACTTAAAACTTAAAACAAACAACTAACAACAATAGTTTAACAATTAAACCAATTACAACAATGCAGAAACACGGAAATAGATTCGGTACCCACCGAGTAATCGAGCCCAAGGGCGTTCTTCCCCAGCCCGCCAACAAGCTGGACAACAACATGGACGAGATCTATGACAACGAGATCCTGATCGATGTGCAGACGCTGAATATCGACTCCGCTTCTTTCACTGATATCCACAACTATGCCAAGCAGCAGGCCAAGGATCCTAACAACGAGGCCGAGGTCATGGAAGAGATCAAGAAGGAGATGCTCCTCAACGTCGAGCTCCAGGGCAAGCACCGCAATCGCCGCACCGGTTCGGGCGGTATGCTCCTGGGCAAGGTCGAGAAGATTGGTGATGCCCTCAAGGGCAAGATCGATCTGCAGGAGGGCGACCGCATCGCAACCCTCGTTTCCCTGTCGCTGACCCCGCTGCGCATCGACGAGATTCTCGATATCCGCGCCGATGTGGATCAGGTGGACATCAAGGGCAAGGCTATCCTCTTTGAGAGCGGTATCTATGCCAAGATTCCCGATGACATGCCCGAGAAGCTCGCCTTGAGCGCCCTCGACGTGGCTGGAGCTCCCGCTCAGACCGCCAAGTTGTGCCAGTATGGCCAGAACGTGGTTGTCCTGGGTGCTGGTGGCAAGAGCGGCATGCTGTGCTGCTACGAGGCCAAGAAGCGCGTGGGTGTCACCGGTAAGGTTATTGGCCTGGCCAACAGCCCCAAGTCCACTCAGCGCATCAAGGATCTGGGCTTCTGTGACGTGGTGGAGAGCGTTGCCGGCATGACCCCCGTTGAGGTCTATGAGCTGGTTTACAAGCTGACCGATGGCAAGATGGCCGACACCACCATCAACTGCGTGAATGTCCCCGATTGCGAGATGACCGCAGTGCTGTGCACCAAGGATGATGGCATCGTCTACTTCTTCTCGATGGCCACCAGCTTCACCAAGGCTGCCCTGGGTGCCGAGGGTATCGGTGCCGACGTGAACATGATCATTGGCAATGGCTACACCAAGGGACATGCCGACTTCACCCTGCAGGAGCTGCGCGAGTGCCCCGAGCTGCGCAAGATCTTTGAGGAACTGTACGCTTAATCATTCATCATTCATCACAATATGGTTGAATCAAGAAGAAAACAATTGTTTCCCGATGTCGCCGATGAGGAGTGGAATGACTGGAAATGGCAGGTGAAAAACCGCATCGAGACGCTCGAGGAACTCAAGAAATATGTGAACCTGAGCGCCGAGGAGGAAGAGGGTGTCAAGCAGACCCTCAAGACCCTGCGCATGGCCATCACTCCTTATTACTTGAGCCTCATCAATCCCGATGATCCCCACGATCCCATCCGCCGTCAGTGCATCCCCACGGGAGCCGAGACCCATCAGGCTGCTGCCGACTTGCTCGACCCCCTGCACGAGGACGAGGACTCGCCCACGCCGGGTTTGACCCATCGTTATCCCGACCGCGTGCTGCTGCTCATCACCGACATGTGCTCGATGTATTGCCGCCATTGCACCCGTCGCCGCTTTGCCGGTCAGACCGACAACGAGTGCGGCCTTGACCGCATCGAGAAGGCGCTGGAGTACATCCGCAACACGCCCACCGTGCGTGACGTCCTGCTCTCGGGTGGCGACGCCCTCATGGTGAGCGACAAGCGCCTGGAGTACATCATCTCGGAACTGCGCAAGATACCTCATGTCGAGATCGTGCGCTTGGGTACCCGCACACCGGTCGTTTGCCCGCAGCGCATCACGCCCGAGTTGTGTAATATGTTGAAGAAGTATCATCCCATCTGGATCAATACCCACTTCAACCATCCCAACGAGGTGACTCCTGAATCGAGCCGCGCTTGCGAGATGCTGGCCGATGCCGGTATCCCATTGGGTAACCAGAGTGTGCTGTTGCGTGGCGTGAACGACTGCGTCCATGTGATGAAGAAACTCGTTCACGAGATCGTGAAGATCCGCGTGCGTCCCTACTACATCTACCAGTGCGACTTGTCGATGGGTCTGGAGCACTTCCGCACCCCCGTGAGCAAGGGCATTGAGATCATCGAGGGCCTGCGCGGCCACACCAGTGGCTATTGCGTGCCCACCTTTGTCGTGGACGCTCCTGGTGGTGGTGGCAAGACGCCCGTGATGCCCCAGTATGTGATCTC
>Ga0247611_10007627_pt1 | contig 13511 bp, 7 predicted proteins | sample 177DNAGHGhighgp2_FD_192422 | JGI IMG/M metagenome (GOLD analysis project Ga0247611, IMG submission 192422) | Sheep rumen microbial communities from Palmerston North, Manawatu-Wanganui, New Zealand - 1770 DNA GHGhigh gp2 | ecosystem: Host-associated > Mammals > Digestive system > Stomach > Rumen ... | reverse complement strand
TGGCCAGGCAAGCCATATAATGGATTGAAGGGAGGTAAGCTGTCGAGAGCAGTGGTACGTTAGTGGTCATCTTCTGCTATTTCCCGATGATGGCCGACAACAACTCATCGTGGTCGAAATAGAAATCGATGTTCCCTTCACCAAACGAAACCCGTCTCTCACCCCAGTCCTCATTATCCACATCCTGTTCAAAGTATTGATTGTCAACCATTAGTTTCACAATCTCTTTTTCCCCCATATCGAATATTTTTTTATTGAACAGGGTTGCTTCCTCGTCAGAGATATCAATGCACGACAAGATAGGGGAGTCCCCTTCAAAAAATAGAGTCAATCCGTCCTCATATCGGAGCACCGTTGTTGTCTCATCGCCGGCGCTCTCTATTGTCTCCACGCTGTTGGGTTCGCCCAGTGTGGCCACCACTTCTTCTATGGGCATATCGAATTTTATATCCCCGTAACCTTGCTTTATTTGGATGTCAGAATTCATTATTTTTGCATTTTTTTGAGAAAACAAAGTTACGAATATTTTGTTGAATGGCCAAATATTTATTTCTTAAAAAAAATATTCTCATACCTATTGTATTGTTTTGCAATCAATTGTCACCTGAGTTAAAAAATTGGAAGCAAAAACTTTTGGTCGAAAGAGAAAAAAGTTGTACTTTTGCAAACTCAAATTTGAGGCGACTAAGTAGCTCAGCAGGTAGAGCACATCCCTTTTAAGGATGGGGTCCTGGGTTCGAATCCCAGCTTAGTCACACTTCTTATTGGTCCGACTAAGTAGCTCAGCAGGTAGAGCACATCCCTTTTAAGGATGGGGTCCTGGGTTCGAATCCCAGCTTAGTCACTTACTCAACACCGGGAACCCCCTTTCCGGTGTTTTTTATAAGTGATAATGCTCATGACAACGGTCCTGAACCATAAGCGGTGGTTGGTGTGTGTGGCCTTCATGCTCTGCTTCCTCGTCCCCTGCCATGCGCAGCAGACGCAGGAACAATTGGCCGCGCATTATTATTCCAGCGGCCAGTTCGAGCAGGCGGCCGAATGCTACGAAGCCCTCTATTCCCGCACCCCCAACAAATTCTACTACCAGATGCTCTTCCGCTCGCTTGTCGAACTTAAAGAATACAAAGATGCTGAGCGGCTTGTCGAGAAGCGCATCAAACAATACCCCAACGACCTCTACCTCCACGTCGACTTAGGTCGGCTCTACGAAATGCGTTCCGAGCGTCGCAAAGCCGCCAAAACCTACGAATCCGTCGTCCAAAAAATAGGCTATGACTCCAAGCAAATCAGCGAGTTGACACAAGCCTTCGAGTCCGCTGGCCACCCCGAATACGCCATCCAAGTCTACCTCCTTGCACGCAAAAAGACAAACAACGAATTCCTCTATGTCAGCGAGTTGGCAACCCTCTACAACCGGGTCGGCGACTACCAATCCATGATGCAGGAATACTTCGACCTCCTCGACAAATCCCCCAACATGCTTGGTTCCATCCAGATTTCTCTGCAACGCGTCCTCAACGAAACCTCCAACCCCAAGCTCGTCGACGGTCTGCGCCAGGCCCTCATCCAGCGTGTCCAGCAGCAGCCCGACAACAAGCAGTACATCGAGATGATGCTCTGGTTCTCCCTGCAGCAGAAAGACTTCCAATTTGCCCTTGTCCAAGCCAAAGCCGTCGATGCCCGTTTCCCCGACATGGGAGGCGAGCCCCTCATGCGTGTCGCCTCCATCTCGCGCTCCAACCAGGCCTACGATGTAGCCGACGAATGCTACTCCCTCGTCGTGCGCAAAGGCCCTGACAGCCCCTATTACTTTGCCGCAAGGGTAGGGGGCCTCGAAGTCGATTTCGAGCGTCTCAACCGCCATTTCCCCATCGAGAACCAGCTCCTCAGCCAACTCCTCCTCAACTACCGTTCTGCCCTTGCCGAGCTGGGCAAAAACACCCGTACCATCCAGCTCATGCGCAACTACTCCGACCTCATGGCCTACTATGCCGACAGTGTCCAGCCCGCCGCCGACATCCTCTACGACATCCTCGACCTCCCCAAACTCTCCCCCAAAGATCGCGATGAAACCAAACTGGCTCTGGCCGACCTCCTCCTCTTCGCGGGCGAAGTGTGGGACGCCTCACTCCTCTACATGCAAGTCGAGAAAGCCAACAAAAACGACGTCCTCGGCTCTCTTGCCAAATTCAAGAACGCCAAACTCTCCTATTACAACAACGACTTCCTTTGGGCCAAAACCCAGCTCGACGTCCTCCGGGCCTCCACCTCCAAACTTATCGCCAACGACGCCATGGAACTCTCCCTGCTCATCAGCGACAACATGGAGGACGACAGCACCTTCGACATGCTCTCGCGCTATGCCGCCGCCGACCTCCTGCTCTACCGCAACCTGCTCGACTCCGCCTGGCAAGCCTTCGACGACATAGCCCGCAGCGCCCTCTCCCATCCCCTTTTCGACGAGGTGCTATACCAAAAAGCGCGCATCCGCATCCGCCAGCAGCGCTATGCCGAAGCCGACACCCTCCTCCAGCAGCTTGCCGACTTCTATCCCGACGGCCTTCTGGCCGACGATGCCCTCCTCCTCCTTGCCCAGCTCAACGAAGAGCGTCTTGGCAACCCCCTCCGGGCCCGCTCCTGCTACGAAAAACTCATCCTCGACTACCCCTCCAGCCTCTACGTCGACCAAGCCCGCAAACGCTACCGTGTCCTTTCCTCCAGCCTCCCGCCCGACAACATCCCCTAATCCGCCACTTTTATTCATCCCTATAAGTTATTTTCATCTGGCAAAATGCACCTAAACAAGTGACAATCCAATATCAAGCATTATTATCGTTAATAGAATAGAGACCACGCCCTCATGAATATAAAAACACTTCGGTGCACATTGTCCTTGGCCGTTCTTTTCCTGCTGGGTCCCATAGCCGTCCATGCACAGGACTCCGTCCTCTTCTCCAACGCCTCCACCGTCTATGTCGACGGCACCACCAGCCTCTCAGGCATTATTTTCGACAACGGAGGCCCTTCAGCCAACTACTCCAACCATTTTGCAGGCATGGTCATCATTACCGCGCGCTTGGGCGACACCATCGAGCTTTCTGGCTCCTACACCACCGAGTGGATGAACGACTACCTCTATGTCTACAACGGCTCTGGTCGCACTGGCACCACCCTCGGCACCTACAGCGGCACCGGCAATCTCCACTGCGTATCAGTCACGGGTGTCATGACCCTCTACTTCTCCTCCGACGCCATGCTCAACCGTTCCGGCTTTGCGCTCCACTACACAGTCCATCCCACACCCTGCTCCAACTTCATAGCCGACTTCTCCTTTGCCAACCTCACCGTCACCTCCGTCACCCTCACCTGGCATGCTAATGCCGACACGGCAGCCTTCCATCTTTCGGGTGCCGGAGTTGACACCGTCGTTACAGGCAGCTACTGCCAAATCGACAATCTCTCCCCCAATACCGACTACACCTTCCTCCTCGCCGCCCTTCCCGACACCGCGCAGTCCGATTGTCTGCGCACACTCTCCCTCCGCACACCCTGCTTCAACGCCTTCATCCGTGGCGTGCGTCCCATTTGCGACAACGACACCCTCATCCTCCTGGCCGACAGCGCCGACTCCTACCTCTGGTCCACCGGCCAAACCACGCGCACCATCAGCGTCACCCAGCCCGGTGTCTACACCCTTGTTGCGGCCACTGCCGGCGGCTGCTTCGACACCGACCAAGTCACCATCGCCCGTCGCCACATGGACCTCGTCATGAACCTTCCCACCGTCCTCTGCCCCTCCGACTCCGCTCTCATCTGGGTGGGCTTTGGCTCCCAGGCCCCAATTCGTGTCGACCTCGGCCAGAACGTCCTCTCCGAGGCCAGCCGCATCTTCCTCCCCGACGGGGTCAACTGCGAGCCCAACGGCTGCTCCTACCGCTCCGAGCTCGACTTCTCCGACTTCGCCCCCGACGCCCGCATCACCGATGTCAACGACATACGCTACGTCATGCTCAACATCGAGCACTCCTACGCCGGCGACATCTACATCAACATCACCTGTCCCAACGGCCAGAGTGCCGACATCATGCGCTATGGCGGCACAGGCAACTCCGACTGCAACAGCTCCATCGCCTCCTCCAGCCGTGGCTGGCAGAGTGGATCCAACGCCTTTGTCGGCACCGACTTCGGGCAGCCCATATCCACCGAGGCCTTCAATGCCTGCGACTCCACGGCCTACAACAACAGGTCCGGCACCGGCTGGCGCTACTGCTGGTCCAATGCCACCGATGCCGGCTACACCTACGCCCCTGGCGACGGTCTCATCTACCGCATGCAGAACGTCACCGGCTCCAGCTTCGACTCCTCCAACGTCGCCATGGGTTCCCAGTTCTACCACCCTGACCAGTCCCTCTCCGCCCTGATAGGGTGTCCCATGAACGGCACCTGGTTCATCGAAGTCATTGACGGCTGGAGCGGCGACAACGGCTACATCTTTGGCTGGACCCTCGCCCTCAATCCCGAGCGCCTCTCGCGCTACAGCTATGTCCCCACCGTCGAGCATGCCGACCTCCTCGGCCCCTGGCAGGAGCGCCGCAGCGACACCTCCTTCTGCATCGTCGCCCCCGACAACCTCCAGGCCGACACCACTGTCCTCTACACCGTCCACATCTACGACAGCAATGGCTGCCGCCACGACACCACCTTCGCTCTCACCTTCCGCGCCTCCACCACCCTCACCCTCTTTGACACCGTGCCTGAAAGCAGCCTTCCGCGCCTTTTCCGCGGCCACACCCTCACTGCCGACACATTCAACCTCGTACTCACCATCCCCTCCCCGGGTGGCTGCGACAGCACCCTTATCTACAACCTCCACATCCTCCCCAACTCCCGCTCCTCCATTGCCGACACCGTCTGCGACTCCCAGCTGCCCTACCTCTGGAACGGCCATTCCCTCACCGCCGCTGGCACCTATGTCGACACACTCCCCAACGCCATCGGGGCCGACAGCATCATCACCCTCATCCTCGAAGTGCTTCCCACCTACACCATCCACCTTTTCGACACCATCTGCGACAACCAGACCGTCACCTTTGCCGGCACCATCCTCTCCACCCCCGGCACCTACTCCGTTTCCAGCCACACCCTCACCAACCCCCAGTGCGACAGCTCCACCCTCCTCCACCTCACCGTCCATCCCACCTCCATCGGTCATATCGACACCAGTGCCTGCGACAGCCTCCTGTGGCAAGGCACCGCCTATCGCCACTCTCTGGCCGACACCCTTGGCAGCCCACTCCCCAACACCTTTGGCTGCGACAGCATTACGGTCCTCCGTCTCTCCGTCCACCACACGCCTACTGTCCGTTACCTCGACACCTGTACCGAAAACCAGCTCCCCCGTTCCTTCCGCGACTCCCTTTTCTATACCGATGTAACCGATGTCCCCGTCGTCACCCCCTCCGACAGCCTCTGCGACAGCCTCATCATCTACAGCCTCCACGTCTTCCGCAACGTCATCACCCAGTTCGACACAACCGTGTGTCTCAACCATTTGCCCCTGACGTGGCACGGCCACCTCTTCACCGGCAATGCCTCCTTCCGCGACACCCTCACCTGCCTCAACGGAGCCGACAGCATCATTGTCGCTACCCTCCATACCCATCCCTACTACTCTCTCCAGCTTGCCGACACCATCTGCCAAGGCGACACCTACCTCTTTGGCGGAAAGCAGCTCACTCTTACCGGCACTTATGTCGACTCCCTCCTCACCCTCAACCAGTGCGACAGCGTCATCAACCTCCAGCTCCAAGTGCTTGACACCATCCACTTCCAGCTCCTTACGGACTACACCTGCCTTTCGCCGGCCCATTACCTCATCACCGCCGACTCCTCCGCGCTATGGCATTACCAGTGGACCTCCCTTCCTCCCGACCCCTCCCTCACCACCCAGCAGCACCTCAGCCAGATTCAAGTCAACCCCACGTTCCCCACCGTCTACTTCCTCACCGTCAGCCATGCCGGCACTGCCCGTTGTGCCGCTGCCGACAGCCTTTACCTCCAACCCATCGTCCCCCTCCATATCGACTGGGAAATCAACAAAAGCTCCCAGCAGCTCGAAATCATCAACAATAGCATAGGCTTCACCTCCCAGTCTTGGTTCGTCAATGGCCAGCCGACCGGCAACCACACCTCACGCCTCGTCTATTATGCCGACTCCGAGACCGACTCCGTCATCGTCACCCTCATCATTTCCAACGACTTGTGTGCCGATACCCTCACCCAGACCTTCTCGCTTCTCAACTCCTCCATCTACTTCCCCAACGTCTTCACCCCCGGTGCCGACCTCAACAACCGCTTCGCCGCCATCGGACACGGCATTCTCGAATACGAAATCTGGATTTTCGACCGCCAAGGGGTCAAAATCTACCACAGCACCGACATGTCCGAGGGCTGGGACGGCACCGCCAACGGCACCCCCTGCCGCCAGGCGGCCTACGTCTACCTCTGCCGCTACCGCACTGCCGAGTCCCCCAGTGGCTATCAGACCGCCAAAGGCACAGTCGTCTTGCTTCGCTAATACAGCTCATTCTATGGAATATAAACACTCACATCCCCCCATGCGCCGCCCTGCCGCCGATGGCTCTGTCCGGGCCAAGAAAGCCCTCGGGCAGCATTTCCTCACCGACGAGACCATCGCCCGCCGCATTGCCGACTCCCTCACCGACCTCACGCCCCACGTGCTGGAGATAGGCCCCGGCATGGGTGTCCTCACCAAATACCTCTATGGCAAAGAGGGACTCGACTTCCACGCCATCGAGATTGACCGCGAGTCCGTAGACTATCTCCACAGCCATTACCCCAGCCTCCACGTCATCGAGGGCGATTTCCTGGCCCTCGACCCCGCCACCCTCTTCTCCGAGCCTTTTGCCGTCATCGGCAACTTCCCCTACAACATCTCCTCCCAAATACTCTTCAAAGTCTTCGACAGCCGCGGCCGTGTGCCCGAAGTTGTCGGCATGTTCCAGAAAGAGGTGGCCGAGCGTGTCGCCGCCCAGCCGGGCAGCAAGACCTACGGCATCCTGAGTGTCTTGCTATCAGCTTTCTACAATATCGAGTACCTCTTCACCGTCTCTGAGCATGTCTTCAACCCCCCGCCCAAGGTCAAGTCCGCCGTCATCCGCATGCGCCGCAACGGTGTGGAAGCCTTGCCCTGCGACGAGAGCCTCTTTGTCAAAGTGGTCAAAACCGGCTTCAACCAGCGGCGCAAAACCCTCCGCAACGCCCTGCGCCAGCTCGACCTGCCGCTCGACACCGTGCCCGTCCGCTTCCTCTCCCTCCGTGCCGAGCAGCTCTCCGTCAACGACTTTATCACTTTAACACAATCATTATCTTAACCCCATGTCAGTTTTAGAATACATCGTCCTCTCCTTTGCCCTGTCCATTCCCGTCATGCTTTCGTTGCGTGCTTGTGCACACAAAAATCCCATCCGCCTCACGCAGGGACTGGCCGTCGCCCTCCTCATCGCCCTTGTTCACGTACTGCTCATGCTTGCAGGGCTTTATGTTGGAAACCTGCTCCGTTTCGACTTGCCCGAATTTGACAATCTCGTCTATCTCGGTCTGCTCGTTGTGGTGGCCCTCCGCATGTTCTTCCCCGCCTTCCGCAAAAAGGAGAAAGAGTTGCCCGCCTACGACATTTCGCGCTGGCTCACAGTCCTCCTCCTCGGCATCGCCACCGGCACCAACACCCTCTTTGCCGGCCTCGGCCTGGGGTTCCTCGTATCGTGGCATACCGATATGTGGCGGGTCGCCATCCCTCTGGCCGTGGTGCTTTTCCTGCTGGCCTATCTCGGCATCATGCTGGGCCGCACCGGCAAACCCGTCCGCGCCCGCCGTTGGCAGCTCATAGCCGTCCTCTTCCTCCTTGTATTCGCCGTCAAGGGAGCCTTCTTCTCCAACTGAATATTGCAGTGGCCTTGTTGCCGTCGGCATGCGGTAAAGTCCATGCTTTCAGCCCTTGCCGGGCGTGATGAATGATTGCTCCGTCAGTCCGCCGTAGCTCTCGGCGGCCCGCAGTAGTGCCTCCTCCGTCATGTATTGTTCATACAATGTACTGCGGGTCAGTACCCCTTGGCTCGAACAGTGTCCGTTCCGGGTGTGCACTATGGCCCAGCCCCGGTTGGTGAGGCCTACTGCGGCCCCTGCCAGCGCCAGTTGCCCGTCCACCGTTGCCGGCTCCAGCTCGGCAAAACGCCACGCGCTCTCCCCGTGCCCAAGGCATATCTCCTCCATCGTCACATACACTTTAGGTATCATGCTTTCAGTTGTTTGAGTCAACGAGTACAGTCTTACCCCGTCGCCCTCTTTCCACATCCCGTTTCTGTCGCAAAGTGCTCGTACCATGTCTGTTCCAGTTGCATTGGCGGGCAAGGGCCTTGCCGCATTAATCGAAGTGACCAAGGCTGGTGTCCCTCCTGCGTCGCCCCAGTGGTAAGCTATGTCCTGCAATATGCCGTCGCTGACTGGCATACCCGGCAGCAGCAATGCCCCATAGTTGAGGTACTCCTCCTTGGTCATAAACACGGGCGTCATTTTGCTCATCAGCGAGCAGAAACGCCCGTAGGCCGTCTTGCCGCCCTCCAGCAGCGGTTTGCCGCTTGCCCGCAGGGCCTTCCACAGGTTGGTGCTGTGAGCCAGTCTCTGCCGGTTAATCAGCTGGCTGCGTGTGCGGGTCGTCGGCATGTCGCTTGTGGCCGAGCGGATGATGATTTTGCCGCATCGCGTGTACAGTGTCACGTTGTCCTTCTTCAGGCTCCCGCTCACCGTGATGCCCTTTTTCTTCATTTGTGCCATGTTTCTTTCCTCCTTTGTTTTTGTCCACCGCCTTCTCCGCTCCTTCATCGCTCATTTAGCGACGAAGGAGCGGAGAAGGCGGTGGATTCGAATGATTAAAAATCTTGGTTACACGAATTTATATGTTTTTTTGGTTTCATTTTCCGGTGGCAAAGGTACGATTCTGTTTGCTGATGTGAGATTGTCGCCACCGTTGTTTGCGCACATTGTCGTCAACTGTCCCAGTTGCTTCCCGGTTTTCTGCATGGCGTGTTTCTTGTCTGTTCAACACTGTGGCGGAAACACTGGTGCGGTGCAGCTTCTCTCTTTTTTAGATTCGTTTAATGATATGATTGCCCGTGTCCATTCAGAGGCATGTGACGGTCTGGCTGTCAGCCACTGCACTGCGCTTGTACGGTGTTGTGGAAATCATGCCTCTTCGAAGCATCCTTGGGGTAAAAGTTGACAATCATTCAATAGTGTCTTGCCGTGCGGCAAGCAGTGTACAGGTAGGCGGTATGTTAAATTTTTTGGCGAATGGTTGTTTTTTTTGTTATTGTCATTATTTTTGAGTATATTTGCAGAGGTGATTTACTACTAATTCTACTGCCATGAACCTCTATACAATATTGAGGAACAGTTTTTTGTGTGTATTGTTAATCGTATGTGCAATATATACAAAATCCCCAGCGCAAGCCCCAGTTCCGCTGTGTGTAGAATATAGTGACTCTGGGTTGGTAGCGCTTGGCGCTTCGGAATACATGAATGATACCCCGCCGGTGCCGCTGAATGTGCGGGGACCTCATGAGGTGTGTCCGGGCAGCTCGGAGTATTATATGGCAGATGCCACGTCGGATGATTATATTATTTTGTGGGAGTGGGACAACGGGCAGCCCGAGTTGGCACAGGCCGTGGGTGAGCGGGTGATGGTGACTTTCGGCCCTGATGCGGCCGACATCAGTGTCTATCAGGTGGACCGCCGGACGGGCTGCCGGTCGGCGGCTGTGGTGTGGCATACCTATCTGTTTGTTTTCGACCCCTGGCCCTACTCGTCTCCAGTCAAGGTGTGCGAGGGGCAGTCGTTTGACCTGAACCTCTTGCCGGACCACCCCGATGTGCCGGTGCTTTATGAGTGGAAGACCCCTGAACCTCTGGCCTATACCCTTACGGTGGTGGGTGACCATCTGCAGCGTAATGTGCAGGTGATGACCAACTACTTGGGCCACATGATGCAGGTGCCGCTATATCTGACGCGCAAGGCCTGTGGCATAGACCGGACTGATGTTGTGACGGTGATAATAGGAATGATTGACCCGCCGGTAATACAGAATGAGGTGTTCTGCAGTAATACGCTGTGCCATCTGAATGTGGAGTCTGTCGAAGATCTCGCCAACGCCGACAGGGAGCAGACCTACTGGGAGGTGAGCGGCGTGGGAGTGGTGCGTGGCCTGCCAGGACATGTGGTGTTCCCTCATGCGGGGACTTACAATGTGGTGTTGCATTATGTGTCGAAATATGGATGCGAAGCAACATCCACACACACATTTACGGTGAACGAGTTCCCTGCCCTTGATTTGGTGGAGAGTGGGGGGCAGTTGTGCGTGACAGGAGGTGAGGGGATGGATCTCACCTACTTGTGGACACCAGGATACGAGGCGCAGCCTTGTATTCCCACCCCTGCAGTGTCAGCCAGGTGTACCGTGTGCGCGCAGAACGGCTGCTGCACTACCATGACCTACATGCCACCCCTGCCGCCATGTGTGGTGGAGTCGGGGATGGTCAGTGTGGTTCACAAATGCTATAACATAGTGGAGGTGCAGCTGGCGGCGGGAGTGACGTTGCCCGCCACACTCACATTCCTGTGCGATGGTGCGCCAGTCGGGAGCAAGGTCACACTGAAGAGTATGGTCAGCCGACTGCTGGTGCCAGCGCGGTGTGTGGACGGCATAAAGGTGCAGTGGGGGCCTGACAACGCCTGCCACTGCGAGACGGTGGGGATGGAGCCGATAAACAGTGACTGCTGGCTCAATTTCGAAATTAGTGGAGATTGCAGCGGCAATATAGTCATTCAGAACCAGTCGGAGTGTGTGGTTGCCCCTGAAATGCAGGTAGAGGTGGCGTATCTGGGCGGCCAGACCCTCTACGGTGGGGAACTTGTGGATGCGGTCGTGGTCCCGGCCTTTGTGGGAACGACTGTGGAGCAGATGTTTGCGATAAGGGTTAGTATAGGCACTGACCACGATTGCTATATCGACTACATCCGCGCTTTCGGCCCGCAGGTGCTTATAAGCAATCTGCCGCAGAGCATGCAACTGTGTGTGAGTACCCCTGCGGTGTTAAGTGCCACTTTGAACGGTTGCGTCAAAACGGTGCAGTGGGAATTTGGTGACCTATCGTACAACTTCGGCAACAATATTTACCATACTTTCAGCAGTGGGTCACACCATGTGGCACTCTATGTGGAGGGGTGCAATGGGTGTGTGCAGTCGGGGGAAATAAATGTGGATGTTGCAGTGAACGATATAGGTCGCGACATTCTCGATGACTACACGGAGATGATTTGCTTCGGGACTCCCAAACCTGTCAAATATTATTCTGGTTCTGGTGACTTTCCTTCCCCGGAGTATCTTTATTACTGGACTCCACAGGTGACTCTCTACGACCAAAGTATGCGGGATGCGAAATGGTTCGATGTGTATGCGGGTGGGGACTACCGAGTGCTGGAGGTGAACCCGACCACCGGGTGCAAGGGTCAGGCAACGGGAAATGTGAACTACCCCAACGAGGTGCTGGCAAGCATCAGGTGCAAGAGTGCCTATTGCGAAGGCGAGGAGGCACTGGCCATAGGCTACGCCGGCGAGCAGTACCAATATCGGTGGAGCCTGACAGACGGCACCGGGAACTTGCTGGAGGCATCGACCGATGCCAACTATCGCTTCAGAGTTCCGCAAGGAGAGAGCTTCACCCTTGAACTGGAAGTGACGGACAATCAAGGCTGCACCAACCGCGACACCAAAACCATTGCGATAAAAGCCCTCCCCGCGGGGGCGATGGAGCCGTCCGTTCCGCAGTTGGATCGGGGCAATGGTCTCAGTGGTTACAGCACCCAGTACTATACCGACGGCCCGGCCAGCGCCTATTATGAGGATGAAGGGGGCATCTTCATTCCGCAGGTTCCGGGCTTTGGAGGATTGCTTACGGGTTGCCACTCAATGTGTAAAAAAATCATTATTAATAATTTAATTATCAGAAGGAGATATTGATATGAAAAATAGGACAGCCAAATCGGCTATAGATATTGTCATGTTATTGTTGTGTATGTTGAATGCCCAGGCGGTGGCCCAGCAGACCGATTTTGAGCAACGGCAGACCGATGTGGAGTTCAGGTGGCTCTCGACGGTGAGCGGCAATGATAATAGGCTGGGGTGTGGTACGAATTTTGTTGTGGACGAGGAAGGTAACACATACTATGGAGTAACTTTTATGAGAGGTGCGCTTTGGGAAGACTACACCTCTGTATACCCAGAATTTGATAGGGATCCGAGAGTACAGACATCATTTGCCAGCGGGATAGTGGTTGTGAAAATCGACACGCTGGGCAACCGAGTGTGGGCCAAACATTATGCTTCTAATTTGACAGAACACAGCAAGCCTCCGTACTTAAAAATACGGGATATGCAATTAAGGAATGGTCTGTTGTATTTTAGTATGGAAATATCAGGACAAAACGAGCAACATCTTTATGCTGACCCATTTATATACATGTTTGACACTACGTATAACTGGCCTTTGCCAGGCAGCAGACTATTGCCTGACAGCCTAAGGTGTTTCCCGTTTACTATAAGATCTGGTGCTATTGTGGGCCTTTTAATTACTATGGATTTAGATGGGAATGTAATTGACAGGCGTTGCCTAACTATGGTAAGCAAAGGTTATGAAAGACATTATAGCCGCCGTCGGGATACCATTACCGGAAGTTATGTTTGGGATACTGTTCTAAGCCCATATAGTATTAACGGCTTTTTATCTCCGACATATATTAGAGATTACCATAATAGGAGTCACCTTTTCGTGAGGAATCTGGGTACTAATCATTATTTAGTAGTAGATGAAGACACTGTCTATGTTGGAGATCAGCCGTGGTGGAGGAATGGTTGGCAAGATTCGGTGTGTGATGTATACCACTTAGTACTTGATTCAAATTACAATATAATTAGTTGGAAGCCGATGGTGTGCGATATTGACAGGCAGTGTATTACTGATTATCCTGGCATGAATAGAAATCCAGGTTATTATCCGACTCTTGCCCGAGTCAGTATTGAAGGGTTGGCGGTTGACGAGGAGGACAACGTCTACGTGACAGCCAATTTCAATTCGTTCACTTATGACGTTTGGAAGTATTCGAGGACAGGTTATAGTACTTATTCTGACAGTACAGGTACTCAATCGTTACCTTGGCCGGATCCACCCAATATAGAGTATCCATTTCGGATGATGCTTGATTCGACACACTATATACTGGTGGAGAGTCTGTATGCTGCGGAACAAGTGCGAGCATTGTTAAAATTTGACACTGCGGGGAATCTTTTGTGGGTGCGGCAGCGGTATATGGAAAGCACAGACACAGTACCTTTCCCGTGGGACTTTGAATACTATTTGGCACCGTTGTTAGACTC
>Ga0247611_10007626_pt1 | contig 13515 bp, 13 predicted proteins | sample 177DNAGHGhighgp2_FD_192422 | JGI IMG/M metagenome (GOLD analysis project Ga0247611, IMG submission 192422) | Sheep rumen microbial communities from Palmerston North, Manawatu-Wanganui, New Zealand - 1770 DNA GHGhigh gp2 | ecosystem: Host-associated > Mammals > Digestive system > Stomach > Rumen... | reverse complement strand
TCAATTAGAAATGCCAGTGTTTCAGCAGAAAGAATTTGTGAGATTTTGGATGATAAAGACTATCCAAAAGAAACTTTTGGAACAAAAACAATCAAAAATCCAAAAGGTGAAATTGAATTTAAAAATGTTCTTTTTGGTTATAAAAAAGAAAAACCAATATTTGAAGATTTAAGTTTAAAAATTGAGCCAAACACCAGTGTTGCATTTGTTGGAAAAAGCGGACAAGGAAAATCAACTCTTTTAAGCTTGATTCCAAAGCTATATGAACTTCAAGGCGGAAAAATACTAATAGACAGCGTTGACATAACAAAGTTAAGCGAAAATGGACTAAGAGATTTGGTTACCGTTGTTCCTCAAACACCATACATATTTAATTGTAGCATCAAAGAAAACTTGAAGTTTGTTAAAGAAGATTTAACAGATGAAGAAATGTTTGATGTTTGCAAAAAAGCTCAAATACACGACTTTATTATGGAAAAAGAAACTGGTTATGACAGCCTTGTTGGAGAAAATGGAGTGATACTTTCTGGTGGACAAAAACAAAGGCTAGCTATAGCAAGGGCACTTTTAAAGAACAGCAAAATAATCCTTTTGGATGAAGCGACAAGTGCTTTAGACAACGAAAACCAATCAAAGATACAAAATGTTATTGAAGATTTAACAAAAGACCACACAGTTATAATTGTTGCACATAGGCTTTCAACTGTTGTTAATTGCGACAAAATTTATATGCTTGAGGGTGGAAAAATTGTTGGAAGCGGAACGCATAGTGAGCTTATGAAAGGTTGCAAGCCTTATCAAGACTTATATAAAATAGAGAAAAAATCAGCGCAAATAGCTGAAGCTCAAACAGAAACTCAAGCTGAAGAACAAATATAGGTTAAAATTAAAAACATAGTTTTTACTTGATAAAAACTATGTTTTTATGTTACAATATAAAAAGTTTAATTTAGGAGATAAAAAAATGTATGACTTTAAAAAAGTAGAACAAAAATGGAAAGAATATTGGGTTAAAAACAAAACTTTCAAAACAGATACCACAGATTTTTCAAAACCAAAATATTATGCTTTAGATATGTTTCCATATCCATCAGGGGAAGGACTTCACATAGGTCATATTGAAGGATACACCGCAACAGATATAGTTTCAAGAATGAAAAGGATGCAAGGCTTTAATGTTTTGCACCCAATTGGGTTTGATGCTTTTGGACTTCAAGCAGAACATTTTGCAGTTAAAACAGGGCATCATCCAAGTGTTTTTACATATCAAAACATAGACAATTTTAGAAAACAACTAAAAAATGCGGGTTTAAGTTATGATTGGGATAGAGAAATAAGAACTTGTGATAGCGATTATTATCATTGGACGCAATGGATTTTTGAAAAGCTTTATGAAGATGGCTTGGTTGAATACAAAGACTTGCCGGTTAACTGGTGTGAAGAGCTTGGAACTGTTCTTGCCAATGATGAGGTTATTGACGGCAAGTCTGAGCGTGGTGGATATCCGGTTGTTAGAAAAAATATGAAGCAGTGGTCTGTTAAGATAACTAAATATGCTGAAAAATTATTGGAAGGGCACAAAGATTTGGATTGGCCAACTTCCACAATTTTGATGCAAAAAAACTGGATAGGAAAAAGCGTTGGAGCAGAAGTTATTTTCAAAATTGATGGCTTTTCTGAAACTTTTTCTGTTTTCACAACAAGGGCAGACACTTTGTTTGGAGCAACCTATTGTGTTTTGGCGCCAGAGCATAAACTTATAGAAAAAATCACAACAAAAGAGCAAAAAAGTATTGTTGATGATTATGTTAAAAAATGCGCTCAAAAATCAGAACTAGAACGAACAGAACTAAACAAAGACAAAACTGGTGTTTTTACTGGTGCTTATGCAATCAATCCAGTAAACAATCAAAAAATTCCTATTTATGTTGCAGATTATGTTTTGGGCGGTTATGGTTCTGGAGCTGTTATGGCAGTTCCAGCACACGACCAAAGAGATTGGGAGTTTGCAAAAAAGCATAATTTAAAAATGGTTCAAGTTGTTGAGGGCGGAGATATAACAAAAGAAGCTTTTGAAGAAGATGGAAAACACATAAATTCAGGCTTTTTAAATGATTTAAACAAACAACAAGCTCTTCAAAAAATGTTTGAATATTTAGAACAAAACAAAATAGGCAAAAAAACAACAAACTATAAATTCCGTGATTGGATTTTTGGAAGACAGCGTTATTGGGGTGAACCAATTCCAGTTGTTCATATGGAAGATGGCAGCATCAAACTTGTTAAAGAATCCGAACTTCCACTTGTTCTTCCAGAGCTTGAAGACTATAAGCCACACAATGGTCAATCACCATTAGAGCGAGCTGAAGAATGGAAAAATGTTATAATAGATGGCAAAAAAGGGAAAAGAGAAACCACAACAATGCCAAGTTCAACAGCTTCTAGTTGGTATTTTTTGAGATATGTTGACCCACAAAACCAAGCCTCAATTGGCGATAAAAAGCTTTTAGACCACTGGCTTCCTGTTGACCTTTATGTTGGTGGTCCAGAACACGCAGTTGGGCATTTGTTATACTCAAGATTTTTTAACAGATTTTTAAGCGAAAAAGGTTATTTAAGCCACGCTGAGCCATTTAAAAAACTTGTTCATCCAGGAATGATTTTGGGTTCAAATAGTGAAAAAATGAGCAAGTCAAAAGGCAATGTTGTCAATCCAGACACTGTGATAGCAGAATATGGTTGTGACATCTTAAGGCTTTATGAAATGTTTATGGGTCCAATAACAGAATCAAAGCCTTGGCAAGTTGGCGGAATTGAAGGAGTTAAAAGATTTTTGGAAAAAGTTTGGAAGCTTTTTGTTGAAGAAAGCGTTGTAACGGACAATCAAACTTTAAGTTTAGAAAAAATATATCACCAAACAGTTAAAAAAGTTACAAATGACTATGAAACCTTAAGCTTTAACACAGCAATCAGCCAGATGATGATATTTATAAACGCTGTTCAAGCTGAAAAGAAAATAAGCAAAGCTTATGCTGAAGGCTTCATAAAACTTTTAAACCCAATCGCTCCATGTATTACAGAAGAAATTTGGAGTTTGTTTGGACATAAAAACACCATAGCTTATGAACCTTGGCCAACATTTAATGAAGAAAAAACAAAAGAGCAAACTTTTGAACTTGTTGTTCAAATCAACGGAAAAGTTAAAGATAAAGTGATAGCTCAAATGAATAGTTCTGAAGAAGAAATCAAAGAACTTGCTCTAACACTAGAAAAAATAAAACAAGCAATAAAAGACAAAGAAGTTTTGAAAGTTATTGTTATAAAGAACAAACTTGTAAACATTGTTATAAAAGGATAATATGGAAATTTTTAACGCACTAAATCATTTAAAAAAAGGTAGTTTACCTCACAGCATAATGCTTATAAGTGAAGATAAGCACAATTTAAGTGAGGCAAGTTCTTATTTTGCCAAAATGGTTTTGTGTGATAGTGAAAAAGTTGACAACACTTGCCTAAATTGCAGAAAGATAGACCATTTTAGTCACGCAGATGTGATGATTTATCCAAAAGAAAAACAATCTATTTCTGTTGAAGAAATGGTAGCGCTCACGCAAGATGTTTATCTCTCTCCTTATGAAGCCCACAGCAAAGTTTATATTTTAAACAACTTTTCAGAAACAAATGCTTTATCGCAAAACAAGCTGTTAAAAACGCTGGAAGAACCTCCAAAAAATGTCTATTTTGTTTTGAATGCCACAAACGAAGCAAAAGTTTTGCCAACAATTTTGTCTAGATGTCAAAAAATTTATTTGCCAAAATATTCTTTTGAAGATGTTTTAAAGTTTTTAAAAGACAAAGATTTTTCAATCGCTCAAAAAAATGATATAGCTTCTTTTTGCTATGGCTCAATAAACAGGGCAAAAGAATTTTCAGAAAATCAAAACTTTTTTGAAATATTAGATTTTTGTTTTGATTTGTGGAAGAACTTGAGGTCTTCATCAAAAATTTTGCCTTATGCAAGCAAGCTTTATAATTTGAAAAATGATTTTAAGTTGTTTTTATATTTGTATAATTTGGTTTTAGAAGATGTTTTAAACACAAAACTAAATATTTTTGATTTGGTTAAAAACAAAAACAGAATTGAAGAATATAAAATTATTGCAAAAGATTTTTCAGAAAAAGCACTTTTATTGATTGCAAAAGAATTAACAAAAATAAATGAAAAACTAGAGAGAAATTGCAACCAAAATATTGTTGTTGACAACTTTTTATTATATGTTTTGGAGGTAAGAGCAAAATGGCAATGATTGTTGATGTTAAGTTTAGCCCAAATGGGAGAGTTTATAGATATGATAGAGGGGATTTTATAACCCTAAAAAAGGGTGATAGCATTATTGTTGAATATAACGATTGCAAAGAATGGGCAGATGTTTGTGATGTTAGACAAGATGATAAAAAAATCCCGATGTATTCAGGGAATATTTTAAGGCTTATAACACCCGATGACCAAAAGCAGAAAAAAGAAAGTGAAAAGAAAAGCCAAAATGCTTATCCAAAAGTTTTGGAAAGCATAAAGAAGTTTGAGCTTTTGATGAAGCTTGTTGAAGTTAAGTATAGTTTTGATTGCACAAAACTTTTTATTAGCTATATTGCAGAAAATAGAGTTGATTTTAGGGAGCTTGTAAAGCATTTAGCTTCTATTTTTAAAACAAGGGTAGAGCTTAGACAAATAAGCACTCGTGAAGAAGCAAGACTATATGGCGGGTGCGGACCTTGTGGAAAAGAACTTTGTTGCCAAAGATTTTCAAATGAAACAAAGCAAGTTACAATCAAAATGGCAAAAACTCAAGGCTTGGCATTAAGTCCATCAAAAATAAATGGAGTTTGTGGAAAGCTTTTGTGTTGCCTTGCCTATGAATATCCAGAATATCAAGAAGTGTTAGACAAAATGCCAGCACTTGGTGAAAATGTGAAAACATCAAAAGGCGAAGGAGTGGTTATTTTTCAAGATTTGTTAAATGAAAAAATAACCATAAAAATTGGCGATGATGATGATTTTAAAAATGAAGATATAAAATTAGATGAAATTATAAAGGATTAAAATGGAAGCAAAATTATATTTGGTTGGAACGCCAATCGGCAATCTTAAAGATATAACTTATAGAGCAGTTGAAACTTTAAAAGAAGCTGACTTTATTGCTTGTGAAGACACCAGACATTCACAAATTCTTCTTAATTTTTATGATATAAAAAAGCCACTTTTTAGCCTCCATAAATTTAACGAAAAAAAAGAAAGTGAAAAAGTTATAAATCTCTTAAAAAGTGGCAAGTCTGTGGCATACATAAGTGATGCGGGTATGCCGTCAATTAGCGACCCAGGATATGTTTTGCTAAACGCAGTTAAACAGCAGAATTTGCCAGTTGAAGTGATTCCAGGTGTTACAGCTTTTTCAACAGCTATTGTTGGGAGCGGGCTTGAAACAGAAAAATTCTGTTTTTTAGGCTTTTTGCCAGAAAAGAAAAAGGACAGAGAAAATTTGCTTGCAACTTACAAAAGTTTGGATTGCACTCTTATATTTTATTCAAGCTCGCATAACATTTTAAGTGACCTTAAAAATATAGCAGAGGTTTTAGGCAACAGAGATTGCGTTGTGGCAAATGAACTTACAAAAAAGTTTGAAAAGTTTTTAAGTGGAAAGCTTTTAGATTTAAGTTTTGAGCCAAAGGGTGAATATGTTTTGCTTGTTGAAGGAAGCAGTGAACAAAGCCCATTAAATTCTTTAAGCTTAGATGAGCATTTTGATTTTTATATTCAGCAAAACTATAGCAAAATGGACGCCATAAAACAGGTTGCAAAAGATAGAAAGCTAAAAAAAGATGAAGTTTATAAATATTTCATAAAAAAAGATTAAATAAGAGGTATGAAGCCTCTTTTTTATATTATTTTACACAACAAACAAGATATAATTGCACCTAAAAACGAGCAGAACAAGCTAACAGGAATAGCATACAAAAGTTTTTTGGCTTTTGTTTGAGAAAAATATATTGTTGCAATATAAAAAACTGTTTCACTGCTTCCCATAATTGTTGAGGCACATCTAGAGATATAGCTGTCAGCGCCAAACTCACTATAAATTTCTTCTGTTATAGCAATGCTTGCACTTCCACTGAAAGGCCTTATAAAAACAAGGTTAGATAATTGTTTTGGAATCCCCAAACATTCAAAAACAGGAGCAAAAAAATTTCCCAACATTTCAGCAAGTCCACTAATTCTAAAAAGATTAACAGCAACAAAAATTGCAATTAAAAAAGGGAAGATGTCAAGAGTTAAGTTTAAAGAGTTTTTTGCGCCATTCAAAAAAGCAGAGTAGGCATTCACCTTTTTTCGTTTTGAATAAATTAGCAAAAAAAGGAGTATCAAAGGGAAGATAAAAACGCTTAAAGGCATATTTTTTAAACCTTTTTTATTTTTTTAAATTTTATTTTAGAAAAAAGTTTAACCAAAACAATTCCTAAAACAGTGGTCAAACAAGTGGTTAAAACTGATGGCAAAATGATATCGCTAGAGTTAACGCTTCCACTTCTTGCTCTAAGACCAATTATGGTTGTGGGCAAAAGTTGCAAACTTGTTGCGTTTATCACAACCAGCATAATCATAGCGGTGGAAGCGATATTGCTGTTGTTTATTTTATCCAGTTTTTGCATTGCCTTAATGCCCATTGGCGTGCTTGCATTTCCTATTCCTAAAATATTGCTAGAAATATTTAATGCAATAAAGTTTTTTGTTTGTTTGTCTAAGTTTTTTCCAAACAAAAAATCAATGAAAGGCTCAAGTAAGCTTGAAATTTTTTCTGATAATTTTGTTTCATCAACAATTCCTAAAAACCCTAAAAACACAGCATAAATTCCTAAAAGTTTCAAGCAAAGCTCTAAGGCGTTTTGTCCAGCATCCATAATGGCAGGAACAGTTTTTTCTGGGCAATAAAAAAGCATAAAAACAAGACTGAAAAGCATTAAAAAATACCAAATATTTTTCATATTTTATAATTATGCTTATAAGTTTTTAGATATTCAAATCAAGTTGTTTGCAAAAACAGAAAAAATAGTTTATAATAGCTTTGAGGTAAAAATTATGATAGACACACACGCTCACATAAATCACGAAAGGTTAGAAAGTTTTTTGCCAGATATACTAAAGAGTTTGGATGAGCAAAAACTAAAGTGCATTATTTGTCCAAGTTATGACAAAATAAGTTCAAAAACAACTTTAGAATTTTCACAAAAATATGAAAAAGTTTTTGGGGCTTTGGCAATTCATCCCAATGACAGTGAATTTTATGATGATGAGTTTGAAGATTTTTTAACAAAAAATTTAAATAACAAAAAGATTGTGGCCCTTGGCGAATATGGGCTTGATTATCATTTTTTGCCATTTGACAAAGATAAACAAATTGAAGTTTTTTTAAGACAATTAAATATTGCAAAAAAACAAAAAATCCAATCTATTTTTCATATTAGAGATGCTTTTGATGATTTTTTGCCACTTTTAAAAGAAAATTTAAGTGGCTTCTGTGGCGGAGTTGTGCATTGCTATGACAGCAATTTAAGTGACGCCAAAAAAGCTTTAGATTTAGGGCTTATGATTTCGTTTACGGGCATATTAACTTTTAAACAAAGAGATGAACTTCGAGAGGTTTTTAAATATGTTCCAAATGATAGATTTATGCTTGAAACCGACAGTCCATATTTAGCGCCAGTTCCTTTTAGGGGGCAAGTTTGCACGCCTATGATGGTTGAAGAGGTTTATAAGCTTGCGGCAACTTTAAAAAACTTAAAAATAGAAGAATTAAAAGAGCTGTGTGAAATAAACGCTAAAACATTTTTTAAAAAGTTGGTGATATAAAGTGGATATAAAAACAATATTAAAAGAAAATAATTTTGAATTTAAACACAAGTTTGGGCAAAATTTTATAACGGATACTAACTTGCTTAAAGCTATAGTTGGTGATAGTGATATTCAAAGTGATGATTGTGTTTTAGAAATTGGAGCAGGAGCGGGGACACTTACAAAAGAAATTTGCCAAAAAACACAAGCAAAGGTAATTTCAGTTGAGATAGACAAAAAACTTAAACCAATTTTAGAGCAAAATTTAAGTTCTTTTAAAAATCTTGAAATAATTTTTGATGACATATTAAAAATTTCTCCACAAAAATTAAAAGAAGCTTTTTCAAACAAGCTATTTAAGGTGGTTGCAAATTTGCCATATTATATTTCAACGCCAATAATTTTTTATCTTTTAGAAAATGGCTTCAACATAAAAAGCATAACAGTTATGCTTCAGTTAGAAGTTGCCAAAAGACTAACAGCTCAAGTTGGAACAAAAGATTATGGGGCACTTACCATATTATTGCAGTTTTTGGGGGAGGTTTTTTTAACTCGAAAAGTTCCAAGAACGCTTTTTGTTCCACAGCCCAATGTTGACTCGGCGATTGTTAGAATAGATTTGAAAGAAAAAGATTTTGGGGTGAGTTTTGAAGAGTTTGCGCCATTCATAAAAGCTTGTTTTGCAATGCGTCGAAAAACGCTAGAGAACAACATAATCTCGGCATTTCCTGTTTCAAGAGAAGAGTTTAAAACTGCTTGTTTAAACCAAAATATAAACACAAACACTAGGGCAGAGAACTTAAACATTTTTGAATTTGTGTCACTTTTTAAGGAGTTATTTAAAAATAATACAAAAAAAGAGTAAAAACGCTTAATTTTACTCTTTTTTGTTTGCAACTTTTTGGCATTTTGTGAATATAAAAAATATTGGAGGGCAAAAATGCTAAGAAAAGTTTTAATTTTAAACAAGCAAACAGCTGATGGGCAAATAACAAAAGGGATTTTAAGTGTTGAAAATGGAGATAAACTTTTTGGAAGGCTTAAGATGTTTGAAGCGGTTTATCCAGCACATTTAATTGTGAAAATTGATGGAAAAACTTTGGTTTTTGACAATATTAAAGATGTTTTCAACTTTGAGTTTGAAACAGTTTTTCACAACTTAAAAGCCCCTGTTGGAGCAATTTTAACTGATGGAAAAAATATTATCGCATCAGCAAAAACAGAAGACTTTTGTGAAGATGAACAAGCTCTTTTTGATGAATTTTTGCAATTTGAAAATTTGTCAAACACAAAAGCTATGTCTTTTGATGATAATTTAGAAAATGAACTTATAAGTGAAGAAAACAACTTAAAAGATGAACCCATAAAAGAAGATAACGATGATGAAAGTTTGTCTGAAAAAATTGAAAACACAGACAACTTTTTTGAAATGATAAAACCATCAATAGATAAACTTTTTGATGAAAATGAGCATTTTTTAGAGCTGGAAGAAAAATTGGATGGAACAGAATGGGTTAAAGTGCCTTTTGCGGGAGAAGATAGTGACCACTATATTTTGGGGAAGATAAAAGAAGGCGATGTTGTAACTTATATTTGCTATGGAATGTATGCAAAAAACAAAACAAAATTGCCTCCAGAAAACTTAAAAGAGTTTTGTCAGTGGCTTCCACTAAACGCTGATGATGAAGATAGTGATGGATATTTTGTTATGTATCAAGATGCCATAACTGGTGAAAATATAGCTTTATAATTTTACGCTAAAAGCTATTTTGTTTTATTTTTTATGTCGTTTATTTTTTGTTGATGATTTTCTAAATAGTTTATAGCAAACTTTTGATTTTGTGAAATTGTTATATTTTCTTTATGTGTGTTTTGCAAATTTTTGTTTGGCTCAGATTTATTTATCTCAGCCAATTTTAATTTTGGGATTATTTTTAAAATTGTTGGCAATAATGATAATAATTTGTTATTTTCATTGTTATCGTTTTTAAGGGAGTGAATAAAAACTGTTTGATTTTTGCGTATCTTTTTCATTTTATATTCCTTAAATATTATAATAAAGTTGACTATTTAACCATTTAATGGTATTATATGCAAGTAAGTTAAAAAAATTGTTAAAAATTTTAAAGGAGACAAAAATGGCAAAAAGATTGTTTAAATCAGTATTTGGAATAGGCCTTTTGATAATTGCTTGTTTTTTCAGCTTTATGTTTGTGGGGTGTTCTAGCAGCACAAAATTTAGCGAAAATCCTTTAAGCGATGATGTTGTTGTTGGCAACGGAAGTTTGGCGGTAACAAAAGGAGATTATTTATATTTTGTTAATGGTTATACTCCTTACGCCGATGTGGGGAGCACAAACAAAGAGGGCAAGATAACTTATGCGGGACTATATCGAATTAAATTGGATGAAAACGGCAACCCAGAAAAAGTGGAAGCAAAATTAGATAACAACGGTAACGAAATTTTTGATGGTTCAAGAAGTTTAAAAAACATAGACATTTTGGCTAGCAAGGTTGTTGGTTTTGAATATATGGGCATTTATATTTTTGGTGATTATATTTATTATGCATCACCAAACAATGAAGTAGATAAAAACTTGACACCAACCACACAATATATAGACTTTTTTAGAAGAAAGCTTGACAGGTCTGGTGCAGCAGAAAAAATTTACACCACAAAAAGTGAAGGCTCTAAAGTTAAATATTCAATGATTTCTGTTGATGGCGATGTGTTCTTAAATGTTTTGGACGGCAATAATCTTGTTGTTATCAAAAACAAGAAAACAAAAGTAACAGTAGAGAGTGTTAGCGATGTTATTTTTGCTCCAAGCACTCGAAGTGATGAACAAGTTCCACAGCTTTATTATGACATTTATTACACACGCAACCTAAGTGAAGAAGACACTCAAACAAACGGCAATGTTTTGTGTAAGTTTGATTTAAAAACTATGACTTATGGCGATGTGTTTAAAGATAATGATTCAACAATAACATTAAAAATGATTTCAAACAACAATTTGTTCTATGAAAAAACAAAACAAAGTGATGGAACACAAAAAGCAAAATTATATTATGCCAGTGGAGTTCAAAGCAACAACTTTGTTGGAGAAACAGAGGTTTGCAGTCAAAGCTATTCAAATTATTATGCAAAGCCAAGCAGCAACAGCGTTTTTGTAAATGATGGAAGCAGTATTTTATATATAGGAAATGGAACAACAAAAACAATTTATTCAGGTTCAGTAACAGTTATAAAGGCAGTAGGAGATTACATTTATTTAGCCACTGATTCAAACAGTATTTTAAGAGTTAATTTTCAGGAAATTATAAACGGAAATAGTGTAGAGCCAGAAACAGTTGTTTCAGAAAAAGTTAAAACAGGGCAAGACAATTTCTATTTAGTTACAAACAACAAATTATATTATTTATCAACAAACCAAACAAATGACAGCGTTTATCTTCATATGGTTGACTTAAATGATAATTTAACAGATTATTTTGTTGGGGTGTTAAACGAAAGCGATTATGACACTCAAGAAAGTGAAACTGAAGATGATGAAATATAGTTTAAAAAAGCACTTTAAGTTAAGTGCTTTTTTGTTTTATTCGTTTTTGTTTTCAGGATATTTATCTAAATTTTCTTTATTATTTTTTTGTGCTGTTTCTTCTAGCATCTTTTTTCTTTCTTGCTTTTCCTTTTTCTTTCTAAGCTTAAACACAAAATGCTTTCTTTTTTCATGTATGATGTCAGGGTCATTTTTTCTTGTTTTTAAAATTAAGTTTGCAAGCAAAATTAAAACAATTTGAAGAGGGACTCCAAGCAAAAATATTTGCCAAAATCTTGTAGGTAGAGTTAAAAACATACTCACCAAAAAAGTCCAAACAGTGAAAGAAGCATAAATAAAAGAATCTCTAGCTTTTCCCCAAATTGAGTTAAACACAATAGCCAGCCCAAACGATATTGGAACAGCCCACAAAAAAGGTAAATATGCTGGCTTTAAGAGGTTTGGTGCAAACACAAACATATAAGTTGCAACAATCCAAACAACGCTAATGCACAAAAGGGATATGGTTATTCGATTATAAACATATCTGTTTATTTTTTTGGTTTCAACTTTATTCTTCTTTTTGTTGTCAGCAGATTCTGCCAATTTAGAACTATCTTCTTGATGAATTTCACTCACAAAATAATCCAAATTAACATCATAAAGTTTAGCCAGCTTCATCAAAATTTCAATATTAGGAATTGCCTCCCCACTTTCCCATTTTGAAATTGATTTGTTAGAAAAATCCAATTTTTCGGCAAGCTCAAGTTGTGTTAATTTGTTTTTCTTTCTAAGTTCTATTAAGTTTTTACTAATAATTTCATTTAATTCCATACAAAACTATTGTATCATACAATATTATATAAAACAACTAAAAAACACTATGTTTTTTGGCTTATTCCACATTTTGTGGAATAAATAGAAACTATTCTCCAAATCGTGGAACGATATTCTACTAACTTGAATACAAAGAGTAGATACAATTTTCTGCAATTCTCTTGTCTATATTTTTGTTTTTGAATAAAATGTAGGTATATCAAAAAGAGGGAGGAAAAAATCTTGTTACGGCTAAGAGGTTATGTCATAACATTGTGCGTGTGTTACTTAATAGACTTTTTGCTAAATATGATTTTATCGCTTTGTGGTGTTTATAACTTTTCAGTGTTTTTTGCTTTTTGGTATTCGCTTTTAATAACATTAACATTGTTCTTATTAGATGTTATTGCGGCATCACTTTGCAGGCTAATTCCAAAAAAGAAAATAAACATTCACAGCAAGATTTACAAAACTTTTGGGTTTGAAAAGGCTTTTTATGAAAGACTGGGCATAAGGTGGTGGAAAAACAAAATTCCAGAACTTGGCGGAAAGCTAGAAGGTTTTTCAAAATCAAACATTTCTGGCGATAGCCCCGAATATTTTGAAATGTTTATAAAGCTTTCAATAACGGGAGAGATAACACACCACTTTTGCATACTTTTGAGCGTTGTAACATTCTTTATATTCTCAAGCTTTATTCTAACATTCACGCTTCCACTTTTTTTGGTAAATGTTTATTTCAATATTTTGCCAGTGTTTGTTCAAAGATATAACAGACCAAAATTATACAAAATTTATTTAAAGAAAATAGAAAAAAACGAGGAGATAACATTATGAAAAATTTAGTTCCAATTTTTTTTGCAACAGATGACAACTATATGCCATACCTAGATGTGGCAATAAGTTCACTAGTTTCTCACACAAGTGATGAAAATTTTTATGAGATAACAATTTTGAACACAGGTTTAAGGCTTGATTATAGACAAAAAATAAAAAAGCATGAAAAAGAAAATGTTTCTATAAACTTTTTTGATATATCTTTTTATGTTGAAGGCATAAAATCAAAATTAAAATCAGTTTTGCATTTTGGGCTTGCAACATATTATAGACTTTTTATTCAAAGTTTGTTTCCACAATACAAAAAGGTTTTATATTTAGATTGTGACATTGTTGTTTTGGATGATGTTGCTCTTTTGTATGAAACTGATTTAAAAGATAATATGTTAGCTGGAGCTGTTGAACAATTTGTTTGTAACATACAAGAATATAGTG
>Ga0247611_10007625_pt1 | contig 13517 bp, 24 predicted proteins | sample 177DNAGHGhighgp2_FD_192422 | JGI IMG/M metagenome (GOLD analysis project Ga0247611, IMG submission 192422) | Sheep rumen microbial communities from Palmerston North, Manawatu-Wanganui, New Zealand - 1770 DNA GHGhigh gp2 | ecosystem: Host-associated > Mammals > Digestive system > Stomach > Rumen... | reverse complement strand
AATCGTTCTAAAATCAAAACGCAAAAAGCAAAAGAAGAACGAGAAAAGAAAGAAGCAGAAGTACATTATGCTGACCCTAAATACGTTTTCCAAGACGTCGAAGATTCAGTAAAGATGCTAGTCAATGGCGCTGGTTTCTATGGAGTTGTTATTGCAGGTCCTGGTGGTACTGGTAAATCTTACCACGTAGAAAAAGCATTGAATGAATGTGGTCTTACTCCTGGCGCTGACTGGATCAAATACAAGACTCACATGACTCCTGCACAAATTTATTTAGCATTATTACAGAACTACAACAAGATTATTGTATTCGATGACTGTGATGATGCTCTTTTGAACAAAACAACTGCAAACATCTTTAAAGCTGCGCTTGAAACTAATGGAAAGCGTGTCATTGGCTGGAACAAGGCTGATACTATTCAGATTCCACCAAATATGCCAATGTCAGTTGTTAAGGGTTTGGTAAACAATGATAAAAAACACAGAATGCCAAGCTCATTTACATTTGAAGGTTCTATCATTTTCATCACCAACTTGCCAATTAGAAAAGTTGATGCTGCTGTTCTAACTCGTTGTGATAATATTGATGTTACACTTCGCAGAGAAGATATGGCACAAATCATCAAAGATCAGTTGCCAAACATCAAAATTTCTGGTCATAACAGAGCTACTGGTGAAGAAATAAATATCGGAACAAACTTAGAATTGAAAAAAGAAGTGTATGATTTCTTAATGTCTCCTGAATATCAGGAACACATGAAGAAATACAACATTCCTTTGAACATGCGTCTTTTCCAACGTGCATACGCATTTGCACATGCTAATGATAAATCTTGGAAGAGAAGAATGTTCAACATTTTCAACTAACAAATTTTTATTATATTTTCTATTATTATAGAGGTAAGTGAAATGAAACTAAATGAAGACAAAATTCTCGTAGAACCTGTATCTGAAAAGACTGTCGGCGGAATTATTATTCCAGGCGTACGGTAATCTCGGTTACATGGAATGCAAAGTCATCGGAGTTGGTCCAGGACGTTACAATCCGTATGTAGATAAGACAATCGACCACGGTTTCGCTGTTGGTGATAGAGTTCTTATCAATCAGGGTGTTCTTGCAAAGCTCCCAATTACCAAAGCTGGTAAGAAGGTAAAGTGGAGCGTAGTTCCTGCATCTGAATGCATCGGACCTCTCGAAGACGATGAAACAATTTAGTAAAAAATACATTATCATAGCATCCGTGTGTACTTTATTGTACGCATGGGTTCTTGGTATTTGCGGTTTGTACGGAGATACAGCCGCTTCATTTTTAAGAACGGCCATGCTCTACTTCTTGAAATATGGTGGTAGTGCATTCGGTCTGTTTTTGCTTTGGTTCGTACCAGCACGAGTAATCGAAGCACGTGCAGCTAATCGCAAAAGATATGAAGAAGCTATTGCAGCTGCAAAAGAAAAAATGAGAGTGCAGAAAATGATGCAAGAAGAAAAACTCAAGACTGCACTTGCAGAACATTACGAGGATATGAAGAATGAATGATGATATTAAAGAGCTAGATGCTCGAATTGGAAAGCCAGTTGATAGCGTCGAAAATGCAAAAGTTGAACAATTTGATAACGTAAATCACCCTTCACATTACGTTAGCCATCCATCTGGCGTTGAAACTATTAACATTACACGTGAATTTGAATTCGCACTTGGTAACGCATGGAAGTATTTGATGCGTTTCAGATACAAGGGCAAGCCAAAAGAAGACCTTGAAAAGGCTGTCTGGTACATGAATGACTACATGTGTCACAGAGATCTTTATGCAGAATTTAGTGTAAAACTTGGCAATGAAAAGACAGAAAATCTTATCAACAATGCGCGTAAAGTCATTGCTGCTGAAAAAATACCAGAAGTTAAGCATGCTATGAGAGCAATTCTTGAACAAGCGCTATTTGGAAGAAATGTTGTTTGTGACTTTATTAAGGCAAAGATTGAACTTGAAGATCAAGTTGAAAAGATTGCTACTAGCCTAATTCTTGGTGATGAATTCGACGTTGCATCTGCTAACACAATGATTGCTGCAGATGAACTACTTCAGAGAATTGATGAAGTAGATAAAGCTGATAGAAAGCGTGCAGAAGAGGCTAAGAAAGCTGAAGAAAATGCTGATAAAGCAGAAACTTGGTTCAAAAACAACATATCAGATATTGATGCTAATCGCGTTGTTCAAGTGTGGGTTGATGAAAAGACTAAAGAAGTATTCGGTTTCTGGCAGCCAACATTCAGCTTAGCAGACCATGAAATTGGCCATACAGAAAATGTCGCAATTCCTGAAGATGTATATGCACTTGGTCAAGAATCTTCTAGAGACTATGCGCTTAAGTTAGTTGATGAACGCTATGCTCCTTACAGAGCAAAAGTTCCTGCTGAAACTCCCGCAGAAACTACAGACGAAAAGCCTAAGAAGAGACGCAGAAGAAAGAAGACCGAAGAGTAATATTTTCGTAACATTCTAGTATACAAGATCCGTTATTTTTAATATATTTTAAATAACGGATCTTTTATTATATTATTAACATGAAGAAGCACAAACCATTTAAAATGCAGCCGCTATTCAGAAGAGATAAAGATCTGTTAGCTATTATTAACAGTAAAGACGGGTTAGATAAGGTCAAAGAACTTGCACAAATCACTAACAATATGCAAAAGACAGTTAGTGTTGCAGCAAAAGATTTGATAGAATGGCAAGACAAAGCCTGTGCTCTACTGCCAAATGACTTTAAACAAAACACACAATTTTTAACAGAATTATCGAATTTGGTAGCAAGATATGAAATTACAAGTACAGAACAAGGAGATAACTCCTAAAGAGTTTGCTGAATACACACTGTGCAAACTCATTGAAGATTTCGACAATAATTTTGTCGAATATGCAAAAGCTATGTGTCCTGACGTGATGTCTCAGTTAAATGATAATGATATTGCAAAGCTCAATGACTGGCGACATAAAGTTGTGGTGAAAGTTAACAAATTTCTCGGAAAGGACAAGTTTAATGGCTAATCAACACACTATTCAAGATTTTATCGTTCGGCAGTAAGTATACAACCACTTCTGGTTTAAGTTGCACTTGTACCGCAGTCACTGATACGTTTGTTCGTGTCACATACAATAACGAAACAACAGTAAAGTACCCCAAACAATTGTTTGCGGGAACTTTTGTCGCGTTACAATACCGGACTTCCGTTCATTTATTCACAGAAAGTAAAGCCTATCGTGGACACTTCAATCGAGCATAAATTGAACGGGCCTCAGAAAAAACGCAATATATATTTTATGTTAAACAAAATGGGAGAAACTTATTTTGAAATCTTTACTCGTAACAACAGACAATAAGAAGAAAGCAGTACCAGCAGAAGAACCGAAGAAGGTAGAACCTGCTAAGACAACTGAAGAAAAGAAGAAGGACGAGAAGCAAACTGCGAATATGTATTCAGCAGATTCAATGGCTTCTTTCGTTGATAACTACTTCTTAAGTCAGCGTGCTATTTGGATTGATACTGACATTGATGCAGAAATGTGTTCCTATGCAGTTAGACAATTGAATTTGTGGATTGACGGTACCAAGTTGCCTGTTTATATCTACATCAATTCTCCTGGTGGTTCGATGCACGTTGCATCTGCAATCGTAGATACAATGAAAGCTCTTGAAGCAGCAGGTAGCAAGGTTTACACTATCAATGTTGCTATGGCCGCATCTGCAGCAGCTATTATCTATAGCGCAGGTACTAAGGGTTGTCGTTATTCTTATCCATCTGCAAGAATCATGTTCCACCAGGGTCGCTATATCGGCATCGATGCTGACCTTAAGGCAGAAGATCTTGAAATTTATAAGCGTGAACTTGAAATTGCAAACGAAATGTTCACATCATTGCTCGTCAGTGCGTCTGGCATGACACTGGCTGAAGTAAAAGCTATGATGAGCAAGGATTCGTACTTCTCTGCTAAGGAAGCTAAAAAGCTTGGTATCGTAGATAAGATTCAGGTGTTTACGCTTCCATAAATAACAGAAAAAGGTTAAGTATGTCAACTGATTTCTATGAATATCTGCATGGTGGTCAACAACCACGTGCACCTCGTGATTTACCCGTAACGCCACAGCGCCAGCCGCAGGTTGCTCAGCAGATGTACAATTCTGCTATGAGCAATATTGAACAAGTTAAGCGTCAACTTTGTGAAAAGATCGATGTTTGCTGTGCTCAGTATGGTCTATACGGTTTGAAGGTAATTGATAAGGCTATTGCCGAAAGTCTTCGTATGATGATTAACGGTGTTGCACAACCCGTTCCTCAGCCGATGCCACAGCAGCAAATGCCTTTATACAATCCTCCTGTCGCTCCTTCTGTGAATGAAGGCTATTACGGTGGGTATCGTCCTGCACCACAAATGCAGCCACAACAGCCAATGACACAAGAAGAAGCAGTGAACGACGCGTTCATGAATAATCTTGACACTATTCTCGGTGAATGTGATAAAGATGCAGAAAAACGCGCTGAAGAACAAATGAAACAGCGTTTGTACGAACAGAAACAAACTGACATGATGATTGCACAGAATGTTGATACTGCTCGTCAAAACGCTAACATCGACTTAGCAGCTCATGAAAATGATTTTACGCTAGAATCAGAACAAGATTTACGTAGTTATGTCTAAAAAGAATCGCAAATCTAAACAGTCTGCACCAGCAAAGAATGAGCAAGAAGTTGATGTCGAAGGCATCGTAGAAGAAGCATTAGCTAACGCAATGTTCAGAGTTAGACTCCAGAACGGTGCGTTAGTTCTTTGCACTATTTGCGGCAGTATGAAAATACACAATATTAGAGTGTTGCCCGATGACAAGGTGCTAGTAGGTGTCAAAATTTACGATCTCACAAAAGGTCGTATCAAATTTAGGTACAAATAATGCTCGATAAAAACGCTTTACTAAATGACCCTTATTGGTCACAATTTATGCCAAAAGATACTTGGGCTCAATACGAAAAGCCTCTTGATATGTCTGACTGGCCAATAGAGTGGATAAAACAAGTACCTAGAGACGTCAGACAAGGCAAAGAGCATCCAGGTATCGAATCTATCATGTTGACTAAATAGTCATAAATAATATACATGACAGAGATAGAATTATACGGAACAAAATTGATCGAAGCAATGCAAGATAAGAATCCTATCTTGATGCTTCGTCGTATTATGTACAACGCTAATGCGGCTATGGCAGTAGCGTGTGGCAATTCATTTTTGTCCGAAGCAGCTAAACTGCGCACAAAGATTTCAACACAAAAGCCAATTATTACGAGTGCTACAGAATCAAAGCGTATAGAAAGAGTATTGTCTTACATGTGTTTGCAGAGATTAGCAGAACTTTATAAACACACGCAGGCGTATAGATCGGGCAATTTAACTGAAGCATGCAATTTAGTTGGTACGTTGGATAAAACTACTGTTATTAAACTGTCATCTCTGTCTAAGTTTGTTAAAGAAAGCATTGAACCACTTATGTGTGCGTATATGCGAGCTGACAAACGTGCAAACAAACAACACATTTTACGTGAAATGCTAATAATTTTAGACAAGGTAAAGTAATGGCAGAAATTTCAGACAAAGACTTTGAAAGAGAATATGAGGCATTCATTGCTGGCATGAAAGCTGCCAAGCATCGTCCACCTGTACCGCCTCCACCACCATTCCCACCTCCTGGACCAGACTGGTACGATGGTTACGATCATCGTTTGCCACCACCTCGTCCACCATTTCCGCCACCGTTTCCTCCGGGCCCAAAACCGCCCTGTCCAAATTGCAGACCAAAGTCTCTCGAAAAGTATGGTTTTGTTCCTGTAGTTGGAGGACATTACTATACAGCTGGTAAATCTGCTTGCTGTCCAGTAAAAGTCAAAATTACAAAGATTACTGCTACAACAATTTATTACGAAGACAAAAATGGTACACCAAATGAAAAGTCATATCACGATTTTATGACATCTTCGTGGAAGGATAGGAGTTTATAATGCTAAAGAGCTCGTTAGACGAAAATAAAGCACGTGTAAATGAAGATTTCGGAATGGGAGTCGGTGCTCCTGTTGGTGCTGACCAAGGTATTCCATGCGGTGGAGACGGAAAAGCAGTTGTTCCTTGCTATATGGGCTGTACATCTAGGCATGGAACTGTTAGTAAAGCAACAGGATTTGGTGGGATTCTCTGGCCAAAACGTAAGAAGAAACGTCTTAAACTTAAAAGACGCTATCCAAACTTTGTTCAAGAAGCTTATGAAGACGATTATTCTTTGACTGGAGTAAACATTGCTGAGTTCTTGGAAGAACAAGGCGTTGACGATTCTGTGTATAGCGTTGAAGAAACAGACGATAATAACATTGTTGTCACGTTAAACGCTGATCCTGTTGAAACTAATTACGTTCAAAACACAAACAATTTATTTGCAGAAATCTCATATATTGAATACAATTCGTCAGATGTTATTATAATTAACATAGATAGACTGTCACAAACCGCATCAATTAGAATTGCTGATGAAGAAGTGGTGTCAAACATGGCATGTGCAAGCATGCAAGATTTTGAAACAGTCTGGGACACGCTAAACAATCTGACGGAAGAACAGTGAATTATTACGCATTATACTGGAAAATAGTCAATACTGCTATTAAACGTGAATATCCTGGTGATGACGAATACGAAAATCACCACATTATTCCGCGCTCAGAAGGGCGGATCAAACAAGAAGTCGAATAAAGTTCGTTTGACACCAAAAGAACATCACATTTGTCATCTTTGCTTGATAAAAACTGGAAAATGTTTGAAATATTGTTTTAGACATTTAACAGTCAAGCAGTATTTGGAAATGAAACGAGCAGAAAGAGAAAAACTAAAACGCGCTTATGCAAGAAAAGTACTTTGACAAAACAAGGTTCATTTCTAATGGATTTTTCTACTCATTCGAGTATTATCCGAGACATCCAAAGGAGTTGTACGACAAAACTCCTTTTTTGTACTGCATAGGCCCAGTAGCAAAACACGACAATCTAATTACGGGTATTAACTTGCATCATATCGATGTTGCTTCAAGAGTAAGATTGATCGAAATGATGCAAAGACAGTATAATATTCTAGATGATGATAATCAACACATCATCTCGGAAGAATCACTGAACAGATTAGTGCCGGGCGTATTGTTTGGTATTCGAATTTACAATCTAAAGAATATTTTCAACCCAGTACGTGTTAAAAATCCTGCTGTTCCACTCTTTCTACACGAACAAGGAAACATCTATTTGGGCACTCCAGATGACAAATATATGAAGTATTTGTTTAATTCTGGTATCTACAAGACAAGCGAGTATACAAAATAAGTATAAATAACAAATAAAGGCTATAGACTATGATTAAAACAATTTACCTAGACATGGATGGCGTTCTTTGCGACTTCAAATCTGCTGTCGTGGATAAAAATATTTACAATCCAACTAAAAACACTATCAACTGGGATTTGCTCAAGAGTTTAGGTAGTGAGTTTTGGGCTAATCTACAGTGGATTCGTGAAGGTCAGCGTCTTTACGCATGGCTATTCAAGTTCTGTATTGAACAGAAAATTACACTTTGCATTCTGTCTTCGATCGGTTTCAGAGAAGGAAAAGTTGGTAAGCAACAGTGGATCGAAAACCACATTACTATCAACCCAATGTGCATTTACTTTGTAGACAGAAATACTGACAAGATTCACTTTGCTGAAGAAACTTCGTTGCTAATTGACGATTATGGCAAAAACATCGAAAAGTTCATTCAGGCTGGTGGACAGGCCATTAAGTTCAACAACAACGCTAAAGAAGTCATAGATAAGCTAAAGACACTAATTATTGAGGACTAACATGGACGCTACAGCAATTATCGCAACAATTACACCACCTGCAGAACAGGTTCCAACAGATTTCATGTCATATCTGAACAGTACAAAGCAGAATGACTATACACGTCTTTGTGACTTTGCTATTGACACACTTTCTTTCTCTACGAAGGTGAACATCTTCCACTGGACTTGCGAAAAGGGATTTTTGCATACACAGTTTGAAGAAGTTTATGAACTTCTAAGAAAGTTTGCCGATGATCTTGTTGAAAGAGTTCTTGCTCAGGATGTTCGTTTCAAGATTACTAACAGACAAGTAAACATTACTGACATGATTTACAACACTGAATATGCAGTAAGAAAACTTTCTGAATATCGTGAAGAAGCAGACAAGCTTGGAAACTTCTTTAAGGACAATCGCGGAATTAACGCTTTGTTCGATGAAATGATTTCAGAACTTGACAAACATATCGGTTTAATTAAGAATTTCAGATAAGAGGTTTTAAATGTTATTAAGTGAAACAATCAATCTAGACAGTAATGTATGGGATCAGTACGATCGAGAAAATACGACTGATGAAGATAAAATAGATTTTTGGGCAGAAGTTTTATACGACTTTTGGTATAACAATAGTCAAACTGAAGAAGAAATTTTGCTAACAATTCTTGAAAAACGTTTTCCAGAAAGATCTGAGTTCATTGATAAACATTTCTTTGACATCATAGATAAATTCTGTGAATATAGAAGCAGTTCTGAATACTTAGCTGCATATCGTAAACGCAAAGGTTTATAAAACTGCAACTTTCTCAGTTCAAAATTTTTATTTATATTTTATATCGTCAGATAAGAATAAATAAACTAATTTTTACTCATGTATGAACAATACATGAGTTTTTTATTATACATATACATTATGAAAAGAATTTTTAAAATTTTAGTTACAGCATGTGGAATATCTGCAGTAACATATTTAGTTGCAAGAGAAAAAGTTTTGCTCAGAAAAACTGCTCACGATTGTGACAAAATTAAATTGAAGTAGGCTAAGAAATGAATTCTTTCGAAATACAAAACTACAAAATCGAATTTGTATTCGAAAATTGTGAAAGTATTGATGTGAGCATAGGCGCTATCGTGTCATTTTACATGACAACACGCGGAAAGCGTCTTGTGTTCGATAAGCACACGAAACAGATGTCTGAGTCACAAGTAGTTGATACTCTTGAAATGACATTGACTTTGTCAGATGCTTCTAATTTCTATCATTCTTCACAGAATCAAATGTTGTCACTCGGTACAGAATCAGTTATTACAGACAGACACAACTGCGTAGATCGAATAAAGACTTCTACCGATATTACACACATTTACATCAATGGTGTGTGCTATCAAATGCCCTGGAATGAAGAACTTCGTTATTCGAACAAGTTTCAGACGAATTCGAACTACAAGATTGGCGATAAAGAGTTTGTTAGAATCAAAATTCAATCAGATAAGGCTATAAATGACGTGTAAATTCCCGATTTCAGATGAAAATATGCTGGAACTTCTTAAGAAGTATCCGTTTTTGAAACATCGTTATTTTTGGAAAGCAGAACCAGATGATGTTAATAAGACTGACGCAGAAAACATCGAAAGCAATTGGTACAAAATCTGGGATGGTTCTGGCTGGGAAGATTTGTGGAAGAATCGCTATCTACCGAGACTGTTCAAAGAATACGATTCTTGGGATGACGAAACTAAGTCTAAATTCTTCTTCACTGACGTTAAAGAAAAGTTTGGTGAAATGAGAATTTACACTACGTTTAGTTCTAACAAAAATCTAGAAATGATCGCTGAATGGCTTTCTAGTTGTACTTGTCAGTATTGTGGTGCTGAACCTCGTACTCCAGATGGAAAGCGTATGAGTTATCAATCTTATGGCTGGATAACAAATATGTGTAGAAATTGCGCAATTGAGCACGAATTAAAGCCAGAAGGTGTAGCTGAAGAAAATTACGAAACTGAACTTAAAAATATGGAATCAGTATGTAATCAGTTTGGTTTTAAACGTTTCGGCAATCCTACAACTTTGACAACTTTCAAAGAAACTGATGATGGTTGGCTTGAAGTTGATAAAGTAGTAGAATTAGATAAAGAAGAAGAACGCAGACAATTCTTGGAATCTCTGAGATGCGAATAAATAAATTGTGAAAAACGATAAAATAACTTATCTTAAACCAGTCAAGACAGAAAAAGTCGGTATCAACTACGATGTAACTTTAGTCGTGTTAGGTATCGGCATAATCATTATGCTTGGCGTTATTCTCTTCTACTAAATTTTTCAACATTTTTTTAGACACGTATTTACACGATACGTGTCTTTTATTATATTTTTAATATGAGACAAAACAAGTACGACAAACGTGACTCCAAGTATAGAGCATGGTTTAAAGAACGTGATAAGCTTTGGAAAAAAATTGATAAGCAAATTCAAGAATACAAAGGTATTCACGTAGTATTTCCATCGTTGTGGACAGAAGCTATTGGTGAATTTACAGATATTGATAGAAAGTATGGACTTTCTGACGATAATCGAGAAGTTTGGACTAGACTTTGGAATAAACTATTTGGCAAACCAACTGGTGATGGTATTAACCCAAAACACGACCGTCAACGTCGTTGTAAAAAAATTTCTACTCGCATAAATTGCGACAGATACAATGAAGTAAAAGATATTAGAGACAGATTGGAGAATGAATAATGCTTCCATCAATGAATGAATTTATTGCTGCAGCAGATCAAGGCAGAATTGCTATGCACGAACTCAACAGCTTTAATAAAAAGCTGCTTGGTTTTAAGTACACTACTAATACTGTGTACAGTGAAGACTGGGATAATGTAAGTTTGCATGCACGTGGTATTGTGTTCGATTATGCTACTGGTGAAGTTCTTGCTCGTCCATTTGATAAGTTCTTCAATCTTGGCGAAATGATTGATACAGAAACTGGTGAACTTAAGCCAATTGCTGGCTATGTAAAACAGCACCTCGGTTTCGATAATTTGTCAGGTGATTATAAGCATCAAAAGTTCCGCGTCATGGATAAGCTCGATGGATCGCTGGGTATTGTTTTTTGGACTGGTGTAGACTGGTATGTAAAGACTGCTGGCTCTTTCGAATCAGATCAAGCAAAGTGGGCAAATGACTGGTTCGACATGTTAATCAACCCAAATGTACTTGACAAGTCTAAGACGTATTTGTTCGAAATCATCTACAATGAAGATAAGCATCCAATCGAATATGACTTCGAAGGAATGGTTTTGCTTGGTATCGTAGATACTCAGTCTGGTATCGAAGAACCTTTGTCAGAAATTCTTCGTGTTGCAAAAGAACTTAACATTCGACATGCAGAAGTACTTGAATTTACAGATTTCGATGAAGTAGTAAAGTATGCAAAGAATTTGCCAAAGACTAAAGAAGGCGTAGTAATTACGTTTGAAAATGGCTTTAAGCTGAAGGTTAAGGGTGATGAATTCTTAGCACTACAGAAGATCTTCCACTTCTTGACTAAAGATGTCGTGTACGAAAATTTCTTATGGAATTCTGTTGATGCAAATCCAGAAACATCTGTAAAAGATAATCTGATTTACGCATTTAACGAAGGTTTCATCGTGAATATTCCAGAAGAAATGGAAGATATGAAGAAGTATGCACACGATTTGTATGACAACTTCTTGTACTACTGTTCAGTTGTTGAATTACTTGGCAAGGGTGCTCGTGCAATGTCAGAAGAACACGGCATTGAACGAAAAGTAATTTATCAGAAAGTTACGGAAACACTGAAAAACATGGACTTATTGTGCTTAACTGATGCAATAATGAAGTATTTTACTGCTGGACAACTTAACGAAAAAGTTCGCAACTCAATCTATAAACAACTCAAACCATAATGAAAGTTTATTGTTATAGCAAATTCGCATTCGTAAATGAAATGAAGCGCCTTGGCTGGAATGACATAACACTTCCAAAGAACGTTGCTATCATTTCTATCTGTTGCACTGAACCAGTGAAAGAGCACTGGAAGTCTGAAGGCTACGAAGGAACAGAAGATGAGCATTACTTTCGTGATGCTGAAAACGTGTTCAATGTAGACTTTGATGACATTGATACTGCAACACGTGATTGCGGAGATTTTATTGCAACTTGCATTACGCCTGAACAGGCTAGTGCAATGGTGAAATTCATCATCAAGCACCACAAATGTGACTTTTACATTCACTGCAATGCAGGTAAATCTAGAAGTCAAGCTGTTGTGCGTTACATCAAAGATTTTTTGGGTCAAACACGTGAAATTGAAACACGTGCAGACAATCCTTGTCTTTACCCGAACGTCTTTGTGTTGAATGCGTTGCGCCACGCTACTGGCGTTGAAATTGAAAAATGTAACAGAGGTTAATAAAATGGGTCTTACAGAAATTTGGACTTTGATTGCACTCATCTTGCATTTCTGTGGTGTTGGCGCTTTTGCTGAATGGCCGGCTTTTGCTGGTCCGTTTACATGGTCATGCTGCACTATCGAAATCTGGGTGTTCATCATTTACGCAGTTGTCATTGCGCTCGTCATTCTTGCTTCTATTTTCAGGAGTAAGTGATGGCTAGGAGCATTGATGTAGAATTTGGCAAATCAGTTAAGATTGAATTTGCAGTCTATAATAGAACCAAGCACGAACTTGTGTGTGAACACGGTGCTTGTTGTGCTGGTATGCCACAATTCTGGTTTAGCAAGTATGAAGCTGCAGAAACATTGCTGGATAAAGCGCTAAAGTATTATCCAGACGATCATATTCTGACAATTATCAAACGAACTAATACGTTCGAGATTGTAGATACAATGCCTGCATAAATTTTAACGAAGTAGTTTACAATAGCTACTTCGTTTTATTATAATTACTACATGAAAATCTTATACATCGACATTGAAAATACAATTATCGACAACTTGACTGATTGCAACTTTCTTGAAGAAAATTGTGAAAAGATTAAGCGTTTTATCAAGAACGAATCAGTCGATGCTTGGGCTCTTTTCACGTGGGGTTGGAAGACTTCGAGTGAAATTGACATGTCTTTAGTCGAAAATATGGCTAAGAAGCTCAACTTGCATAAGCCAATTTTTTCTTATGTCGTTGCTACTAAGAACGATTCAATCAATTGTGCAATCAAGGCGGGATGGTTGCACGAAGAAGATCGCGAACGTGCTCTTCAGCCAGGTATGATGGCTGAATTTGGAATTTCGAAGATCAGTTGTTTCTTTGAAATGTGTAGAGTTACAAATGTCTACAAAGACACAGAAATAATTCTTATCGACGATTTAGCCAATGGAACTGAAGTAGAAACGTTTAAGAGTGAATATGGAACTCTTACTGCAAAGGCGATCAATCCAATAGTATTAACATAAAGGAAAACACATGTACGGAAAACCGTTAGCATATATCGTAAAAATCAATGACGTTACTCCTATTGAGGGAGCTGACAAAATCGAATTGGCACACGTTCTTGACTACACCGTCGTAGTAAAGAAAAATGAATTTTCAAAGGGTGACTTAGCATTGTACATCGAAGTCGACTCTGTTCTTCCAGATGGATTT
>Ga0247611_10007624_pt1 | contig 13518 bp, 13 predicted proteins | sample 177DNAGHGhighgp2_FD_192422 | JGI IMG/M metagenome (GOLD analysis project Ga0247611, IMG submission 192422) | Sheep rumen microbial communities from Palmerston North, Manawatu-Wanganui, New Zealand - 1770 DNA GHGhigh gp2 | ecosystem: Host-associated > Mammals > Digestive system > Stomach > Rumen... | reverse complement strand
AATGCCAGACCTACAACCGTCAAACCCATCACGGCGCCTGAACGGAATGCCACCTGCAGACCTGCATTCAGACTCTGACGAGCGGCATTGGCCGTACGAGCCGATGCATAAGTAGCTGTCTTCATGCCGAAGAATCCAGCCAGACCCGAGAAGAAACCGCCGGTCAGAAACGCAAACCAAACGATGCCGTTCTGCAGGTTAAAATACGCCATGATCGCAAAAACGGCAGCCAAAATAATGAACACGATCGTCACTACCTTGTACTGCTGCTTCAGATATGCCAAGGCACCTTTACGCACATGCGACGCAATTGTCTTCATCAATTCCGTCCCTTCTTCCTTACCCAACATCGAGCGGTAAAAATAATAGGCGAATCCCAACGCTAACACCGATGCCGCCAATACGACATACATCAAGACTGTTAAATCTTCCATAGAAAAAATTGTGTTTTAATTCGTATTTATGGTTAATTATGTTCCAAATCCGCCTGCAAAATTACTGCTTTTTTCCTACATATGCAAATTTTTGATAGATTTTTTTTGGATATATCAAAAAAAAGCAGTAAATTTGCAGCAAATTTAGTTTAATCTTTAAAAACATACTACTATGAACGTTACAATTAATGCCGTTAATTTTGAAATGGCGGAGAAATTAGAGCAGTTTATCGAGAAGAAAATGAACCGTTTTGAGCGTCACCTCAATGCCGATGACAAAGTGGAGATTCGCATGTCGGTCATTAAACCGCAGACGAATGACAACAAAGAGGTTAAGATCCGTATCGCCGGACTCTTTGCCGAGAAGACCGCCGATTCGTTCGAAGAAGGTATCGACGCATGTCTGAACGCATTGGAGACGCAGTTGGAGCGCCGCAAAAACGCATAACACTTGTCCGGGCTTTGGCTCGGACATTTTTTATGACATCTATCTGCCAAAATGGCAGAAGAGGAGCGTTTGGCACGAAAGTTGACAATTGATAATTGGCAATAATAGCCCTCTCTTGGGCTAACTACAAACGAATAACGACTAAAAACATAACAAAAATATATTATGAATAAGATTCAACCATTAGCAGACCGCGTGCTGGTAAAACCTGCGGCTGCAGAAGAGAAGACCGTAGCAGGCATCATCATTCCCGATAGTGCCAAAGAGAAACCGTTGCGCGGAGAGGTGCTGGCGGTAGGTGACGGTACGAAAGACGAACAGATGGTACTCAAAGCCGGCGACCAAGTGCTTTACGGAAAATATGCCGGAACAGAACTCGAACTGGACGGCGAGAAATACCTTATTATGCGTCAAAGCGATGTCCTCGCTGTTCTCAAATAGTTTGAAATAGTTTGACATTGTTTGAAATCGTTTGAAGTTCAAACCCTCAAACAAATTTTTAATTCATTAAAAATATTTGTTATGGCAAAAGATATTACGTATAATGTGGAGGCGCGAGAGGCGCTGAAGCGTGGCGTTGACCAGTTGGCCGATGCCGTGAAGGTGACGTTGGGTCCGAAGGGACGCAATGTGATCATCGATAAGAAATACGGTGCGCCGCATATCACCAAAGATGGTGTGACGGTAGCCAAAGAAGTGGAACTCAAAGATCCGGCAGAGAACTTAGGTGCCCAACTCTTGAAAGAGGTAGCCTCCAAGACGGGTGACCAAGCCGGCGACGGTACAACCACCGCAACGGTGCTCGCCCAAGCGATCGTAGGTGTAGGTCTGAAGAACGTCACCGCCGGTGCTAACCCGCTCGACCTCAAGCGCGGTATTGACAAAGCCGTTGCTGCCGTCGTAGCCGAGATCAAGAAGAACGCCGTTGTCGTTGGCAATGACTTCGATAAGATCGAACAAGTAGCTACCGTATCCGCCAATAACGACGCTGAGATCGGCAAACTGATTGCCGACGCGATGCGTAAGGTATCCAAAGACGGCGTGATCACCATCGGTGAAGCCAAAGGAATGGACACGACCATCGATGTGGTACAAGGTATGCAGTTCGACCGCGGTTACATCAGTCCCTATTTCGTGACCAACACGGAGACGATGCAAGTCGAGATGGATAAACCCTATATCCTGATCTACGATAAGAAGATCTCGAACCTCAAGGAACTCCTTCCTGTACTCGAACCCGCCGTTCAATCCGGTCGTCCGTTGCTGATCATCGCCGAGGACGTAGATAGCGAAGCATTGACCGCACTGGTTGTTAACCGCCTTCGTGCGCAATTAAAGATATGCGCCGTCAAAGCTCCGGGCTTCGGTGACCGTCGTAAAGAGATGCTCGAAGACATCGCTATCCTCACCGGCGGAACAGTTATCAGCGAAGAGAAAGGTATCAAGTTAGAGAGTGCGACCATCGAAATGCTCGGTACCGCCGAGACCATCACGGTGAGCAAAGATAACACGACCATCGTGAACGGCGCCGGTAACAAAGATGCAATCGCGAACCGAGTGGCTCAGATCAAAGCACAGATCGCTGCTACCAAATCGACTTACGACAAAGAGAAACTGCAGGAGCGTCTGGCCAAACTCGCAGGCGGTGTAGCGCAACTGAACGTAGGTGCGGCATCCGAGGTGGAGATGAAAGAGAAGAAAGACCGCGTGGATGACGCGCTGTCCGCTACGCGCGCAGCGATTGAAGAAGGTGTGGTACCCGGTGGCGGTGTGATGTATATCCGCGCACAAGCGGCACTCGAAGGACTCAAAGGGGCTAACGAGGACGAACAGACGGGTATCGAGATCGTACGCCGTGCGATTGAAGAACCACTGCGTCAGATCGTCAGCAACGCCGGTAAAGAAGGCGCTGTAGTGGTCGATAAAGTGCGTGCAGGCAAAGCCGATTTCGGTTACAACGCCCGTACGGATGCATATGAGAACCTCTACGAAGCAGGGGTCATCGACCCGGCTAAGGTTACCCGCGTGGCATTGGAGAACGCCGCATCGGTAGCCGGTATGTTCCTCACCACCGAATGCGTGATCGTCGATCATCCCGAAGAGCACCCCGCTCCGGCAATGCCTGCCGGTGGCATGGGCGGTATGATGTAATCAATCGTCGTTGATAGAAGGCGCAATCAGTTGTGTGCGCCAAGAAGTGAAACGAAGTCGAACGGGTAGCAGTATCCGTTCGATTTTTTGTGCCAGCGGTCGTTCCCCATCCGGCACGATCGCGCATGCCACCTGTTCGAAAGTATTGGCATCGACGGCATAGTACCGCGAATCGGTAGCCGTATATTCGGTGATGGTCCAGTGAAAAAGGTCACCGGTGATGGTGATCTGCATGGCTTGCGGATCATACGCATCGATACCAACGAGTTGCGTCTTACCGGCCTTATTAACCACAAACAACTGATCCTCATTGGACACCACCAAGCCGATCCATTGTCTGTTGGCGGGTTCGATGGTGAAGACTTGTTTCCATCCGCAGGTATTATCCGTCTCTATCTCACGTACGAAGGGCGTTCCTTTGACCATTTTGAGTTGGAAAAGGCGATTTTGGGAGTCGGTAAGGAGGAAACCGTTATCATAATCTTTACGGGTCGAACCGTTGCCCCAGATCAATTGAACGGGGAAAGTGAAACCATGTTTGGTTAGTTCGCGGGAGAAAGAAAGCGACTTGGCTTTATTGACAGCATTCGTCTCGCAATCAATAAATTCGAGTCCGTCTTTGGTAAGTCGGAAAACATCCGGAGGAAGGGTCAGATCTACTCTGCCTGACGCCGATTCAAGCATGGTGTAGAGACCTACAGCGGGTTTATTGAGTTGTTTGGGTGAAGTCTTGAAATGGAAGGCATTCTGCTGAATCAGTTTGGGTGTAAGGGCTACGCCAAAGAGGCTATCGGGAAGTCGTCCTTCCGCTACCAATTGACGGAACGCAAAGAGGGGTAGAAGGCTATCCGCTTCGGATTTCGTAAACTCCTGTCCGCGGAAGTTGATATAATGCACTTGCTTGTCCTGCACTTCCATCTTGATGAAGGTACTATCGAGACATGAATAGACCACAAACGGCATCTTATCCGTACGAGGGGAGACTAACTCGTAGAGCGCAGGCAAAAGCCAGGCTAATACGATGACACCTAAAGCAATTATGACATATTTCAGATTTCTCATTGTTTTCCGAGTTTAAAGCGATAGATCGAATAGAAAGGTAAGCAAATGGTAGCCAGTAACGCCAAAACCAACCAAGGCCACATAGCGATGTAGCAGGCAGGTTGAGCGGTCAGGAAACAGAGGGATACGATCGGTGCGCCGATCAGAAAATCGAGGCAACGGATCTTCCATTGGGGTTCGAGTAGGCACCACGAAGTGACGCTATATCCCAATAAACCGCCTATATACCACGGTACGCAGGTGAGGAAGGTGCGCCAAACGAGTTCGCGGGGAAGCCATACTTGTTCCACGATAGCCAGTACGGCGGCATCCAGTGCAAAGAGAGTCAACAAACCAACGAGGCTGCTGAGCAGCATAGCACCGATAGAGGCCGTATAATCGATGGGTAGATGCAGCGTGAGACGGATACGCTTCACCTGCATCTCAGGGAGGAACTGACAGAGTGCGACGCACACACCGGTGATCAGCGGAAGGTGCATCAGCGGGTTGATCATCAGCACATCTCTACCGATCATCGTGGCCCAGGTCTCAACGATACCGGAGGCCAAGAGCGTCGAGCGAAGAGATAAAAGCAAATAGGCGATGAGACCTGTATGTACGACCAAAGCCAGACACCAAAAGAGGCGGAGCTTGAGCCATTCCTTATAAAATATAGCTTTCAGCATGTTAGTATTTTCCTGTTAAATCAATAAAAGTATCTTCCAATGTCTTCTCCGGCGTGATGAGTTCCGAAACAGGACATTGTTTGAGGATCCGTCCGTAGTCCATGATGATACAATCATCGACAAGTCGTTCAAGATCCTGGATGATATGCGAGGTGAGGAAGACTGTTTTTTCTCCCCGTTTGCAGAAGTCCCGCAGGTACTCGACGAAGAGTCGTCTATAGCCAGGATCGAGACCGAGTGAGAAGTCGTCTAAGATCAGTAATTCAGGGTCTTGCGACATGAGTAGTCCGAGTGCTACTTGGGAGCGTTGTCCGTTGGACATCTGGCTAAGTAACTGGTAATCCTTCACCTTGAGCAGTCGCATCAACTCATAGTACGCATCTTTGTTCCATTTTGGGAAAAATGGGGCGTAGAACTTCTCTATCTGGGCGATCGTCATGAAGGGATATTGAACATGTCCCTCCAGTAACAGACCTATACGCGCGCGTTCCTTAGCGGGCATCGTGCGCGTGTCGTAACCTAAGAGACGACAACTACCCGCGTGTGGTTGAATAAAACCCGAGAGGATATTGATGGTGGTGGTCTTACCGGTACCGTTCTTACCGAGCAAACCTAAGATGCGACCACGCGGAACGGAGAAAGACAGGTCTTCGTAGATCAACCGCTTCCCGTAATAATGGGTCACATGGTCATATTCTATCATTTGGTCACTTACCATTTGAACTTTAATTTCAAAAAACGCTGCAAAATTACAAAAAAAATACGATATGAGCAATAGTCGGAAGCAAAATCCCTAAAAATAGGGATTTATAATACAAACCTTGCGTATGTCAAAAAAAAGTAGTACCTTTGCAGCGTGAAAAGATGGATAGGTGTTCTATATGGTTTGACGGTCTCGGTAGCGCTGTTTGCGGTGCAACCGGATTCGTTGCGGCTGGATAGTGCGCAGCAGGCCTTATTGGATAGTCTGGACCGCATGTTCACGCTGCAGGAAGTGGTGGTGACGGCCGAAGAGATGACGGGTCGCAGCAGTGCGTCGTTCATCAACAAAGAGGCGATGCAGCATCTCCAACCTTCTTCTTTCACGGATATCTTACAGACCTTGCCCGGCGGTACAACCAAGGACCCTAACTTGACGAGCACGAACACGATTCGCTTGCGGGAAGCAACGAATGGTTCGACAAGTAGTGAGTACGATGCGTCGTCGCTGGGTACATCGTTCGTGATCGACGGTGCGCCGGTAAGTACGGACGCCAACATGCAATATGTGCAATCGGATGTGAGCGGTTCGGACGCCAAGCGCAATAGTGTAGGCGCGGGTGTCGATATGCGTACGATATCGACCGACGATATTGAGAAAGTGGAGATTATCCGTGGTATAGCCGGAGCAGAATACGGCGATGTGACATCGGGTGTAGTGAAGATTGAGCGAACCAGCAAACCGACTCCTTGGCGGGTACGTTTCAAAGCCGATGGGTTCAGTAAGTTGCTGTTTTTCGGTAAAGGTATCGGTTGGAACAACGAGCAGACCGTGCTCAATTTCGGTTTGGACTATCTAAACGCCAAAGCCGATCCGACCAACACGTTAGAGAACTACCAACGAATCACAGCTTCTGTGCGATTGCAGCAGAAATGGCAGGCGGAGGATTTGCGTATTCGTTGGCAGAGTCACTTGGATTATACGGGAAGTATCGACAACGATAAGATTGACCCCGATATCCATCGTAACCGCGAGGACAGTTATAAGAGCGAGTATCATAAACTGAGTTGGAGCAACACGCTGCATTTGCATCAATCGGGTGTAGAATGGTGGAAATTCTGCGTGCAAGCCAATATATCAGGTGAGTTGGACCGTATTCAGCAGACGCGTTTTGTGCAGTTGACGACGCCTAAGAACCCGGCGATCGATAACATGCAGGAGGGGGAAGCAACCGTGAACCTGTTACCCTATAAATACGTAGCGAACCATGAAGTGGAAGGTATTCCGGTGAATGTGTTCATACGGCCTAAAGCAGAGTTTTTCTTTGACACCTGGAAATTGGCGCATAAGGCGAGCGCAGGTATCGAATGGCGGTACGCGAAGAACTTCGGTAGGGGTCAGATCTATGATCTGAGTAGACCGCTGAATTACTCATCCACCCTTCGTCCCAGAGCGTACTATGACATCCCGGCATCGAATCAGTTGGCATGGTATATCCAAGATGATATTTCTTTCCCGATTCATGAGCATTTCGGGATAGACCTCAATATCGGTCTGCGGGGTACATCGCTTTTGGGGTTGGGTAGCGAGTATGCCATCAACGGTAAGTGCTATCTGGACCCGCGTGCGAACGTAGGCTTCAATTTCCCGTTCTCGAAGGGTAAGTTCTATGTAGCGGCGGCTATCGGTCAGCATACGAAAATGCCGACGCTCTTGCAGTTATCGCCGAACACATTATACATGGATCTGCAGGCGACCGATATCCCTATCGCACCGACGGATACGACCATGCTGATTTACACGCATATCGTCAATCCGACGAACTATGACCTGCAGCCCGCTCGGAACCTTAAATGGGAAGTACGCGCCGGTTTTGATATCGCGAAGCATAAGTTGAGCGTTACCTATTTTGAGGAGGACATGCGTAATGCGTTCCGCGGTCTGATGCAGGTGGAGGCGTTCAATTATACGATAGGCGACAATACGTACGACCGACTGCTGACCTATTCGACTACGTCGAACGGTAGCCGCGTCTATAAACAAGGCGTCGAATGGCAGTACCAGAGTCCGCGTATCAAAGCGATCTGCACGCGATTTACGTTGAACGGCGCTTGGCTGCGAACGATGTACAGTAACAGCGAGCGGATGTATTCCACGGAGAAGAGTCCGGGCGTGGTGAACGGTATCAATGTGCAGGACCATTATATCGGTTTGTACAACTGGACGGAAGGGTATATTCGCGAGAGCCTGAATAGCAACCTGGTCGCGGACGTCTATATTCAGCGCATCGGATTGACCGTCAGTGCAACGTTTGAGATGACGTTCTTCACTGCCTCGAAGACTCTGGAGAAGAACGGTAGGCCGGAAGCGTATATCGCTTCTTCGGATGGTCAGTTACACCCGTATGACGCAGTAGCCGAACAGGATGCGATTTTACGGACCCTGACGTTTGATTATAACGCAGGTCTGTTCGAACGCCGTACGGTACCTTTTGAAGGTTATCTGAACTTGCGCGTGCAGAAGAGCATCACCAAATATGCGACGATTGCGCTGTATGTCAACCGCTTGCTAGATGTGCTGCCCGATTATACCGTCAGTGGTCCGGACGGCGGAACGGTAGTGATACATCGCACAGCAAGTCCGTATTTTGGAATGGAGATTAATTTGAATATATGATAAATAGAATAAAGATAGTTGTTTTTTTATGCTGTCTGTGTTTTTCAGCATGCGAACAGCAGAATATAGCGGATACGGCCAAGGTGACCGTAGTATTCCATACAGACGGGATAGCGCAGGTGAGTGACATCGTTTTTACGGCGCACGATATCAATATGAATAAAGACTATACCGCCGATTCGCTGACTCTTTCGATTCCGTTGGGGTATTACGATCTATCGGTGACGGCCCAAGGAGACGGTCAAGCTATCCGTGCGTACCAGCGCGGTGTGAAAGTGCAGCGGGACTACGTGGTGGATCTGTACGCCGATTTTGTGATCAGCGGAGAAGGTGATTTTGTATTGGCGGAGATTTTCTTTGCCGGAACAGAGACGCCGGAAGGGAAGCGGTACATAGGCGATAAGTACTTTGTGGCGTACAATAATTCCACGGATACCTTGTCGGCAGACGGTCTGATTCTGCTGGAAGCGGATCTGAACTCGGTGCAGAAATACGATCTGGGTGACCATGATTTCCGCGATAAGTATTTTGCGGTAGATGCCATGTATCGTATTCCGGGGAACGGCAATGAGCATCGTGTGGCGCCGGGCAAGGCATTGCTGATAGCCGACAATGCGATGAATCATAAGCCGGCTAATGTCAACTCGTTTGACTTAAGCACAGCGGATTTTGAATGGTACGATGTGTCGTCCAGTGCCGGTGCGACCGATGTAGATAATCCGGACGTACCGAACATGGATAAACTCTATTGCTATACCTACACCATTTGGGTTCCGCATAATCAGGGACATAAATCATTCGCTTTGGCGCGCTTCCCGGATGGAGTGACGGCAGAGGATTATTTTGCTACCGACTCTTTATACGTCAAGTATAACTTTGAGTTAGTAACCTCCGCCGGTACGTTCTCGCAGTCTCGCACATCGTATATGATTCCTAACGGTTGGATCGTGGACCTCGTCAATATGGCACCTTCGGAGACTTTCCAGTGGTTGACGGGTAGTGAAAAGTTAGATGCCGGCTACGCGTATGTAGCACCTACGGGAAGCGACGTGACGCGCTTTGGCAAAGCCGTACGGCGCAAGACCAAAGCGACGATGAACGGATTGCGAATGCTGCAAGATACCAATAACTCGAGTGATGATTTTGAAATGGGCGTTCCCGCTGATCCCTATTACTTCAAATGAATATTCTATTAGCCATATTAACTGCGTTGGTGACCGATACGGCACGAACGGACGTGTTCCTTACGGGACAGTTCGGTCAGGGTACGCAAATGCTGGAAGGAAGACAGACAGCCGGTTTTGCCGTTAAGGCGCAGTCGGTTTATGATATCAATGCCGTAAGTCGTGTGTTTGGTGAGGCGTCCTACACCTGGCAAGACTGCAAGCAGACGCGTGGGGTGGATAATGCCGATTATCGAATGACAGCGCCTTATTGGACCGTTGATACTATAGGCGGAGACATGCGACGGGAGATCTATTACTTCCGCGGAGGGTATCGTATGCTCAAGAACCATGTGTTATGGCATGCTGCGTTGCAGTTCCGCGCAGAGCAGAGTTACCGCATACGTGACCCGCGCGCGAAAAATAAGGTGTCGGACTTGCGCATAGAGGCAAGTATCGGCTATCAATGGAATCAATACGCGCTCAGCCTTATCGCTTACGGCGGGCGGTACAAACAGAACAACGAAATACGCTTTTATTCGGAGTTAGGAGAGACGACAATCTATCACATGGCGAACGACACCGAACCTTATGCGCGTTTCTCGAGCAATAATAAGGTGAGCTACTACAGCGGTTACCGTGCCGGCGTCGGGCTCCAACTCTTACCTACTACTGGATTCATGGCAGGGCTGCAATACGACTGGTTCAAATTCACGAAGGAGTTGACAATAAATACCCAAGTGCCTATCGTGCGTATGAATACCCATACCGTCTCTGCGCAGTTGGGCTACGTAGCTCAACGCTGGCGCGTGCATGCTACAGCGGGTATAGAACTCAAACGCGGCGAGCAGTTCCTCTATGGCGACAATGCGAACAACTACTACGAGTTGCTGCTCATCAGCCTCAATTACCGCGCAAACTACCTCTTCGCGAATGTGTATGGCGATTATCGGTTGAATCTGCCGATAGGCGATTTGCTGTTTGCGGGAGCGGTCGATTATGACCGGTTCTTACAACACTGGACAGAGCAGGTGCAGGTGCGCTATACCTTCCCTCTTAAGAAACGGTTCTCATGGTTCGTGGCGCCCAAAGCATGTATTCATCAGTATGACCAAGCGCACGCTTGGCAAGTGATAGTGGAAACAGGTTTAACATTTTAAATAAGTATCATTATGAAAAAGATTCTTTTGATTATGACAGTAGCGCTGTTTGCGCTGACAGCGTGCCAGAAACAAGCAGAACAGGCGCAAGTGGTTTATTCGATTGACGAGGTGTATGCACAAGCGGACTCGCTGGTGGGAGATACGATCGTTTTCCAGGGCGTATGTACCCACCTTTGCAAACACGGTGGTCGCAAAGCGTTCTTGATGGGTAGCGACGAGAGCCGTATCTTACGCGTAGAAGGAGCAAAAGCCGGTAATTTTGTCCCCGAGTGCATCAATAACCTCGTTCGCGTTCGCGGTGTGTTACACGCTATTGAAATTGTGCCCGAAGATTGTGAAACAGGTGACGGACTCAAGCATGGCGAAGATGAAGGCGGCTGCGAAACGGAGAAAAAAGCCATCCGCAAGTATTTCGCAGAGGCAGTGAGTTACGAAATCATTACCGAGTAATGGAACGCGGTGCAGTTATCCGTAAATGGTTCAGAATCATCCACCGCGAGCTCAGTTATGTGTTCGCGGGGATGCTGTTGGTCTATGCCATCAGCGGCATTACTTTGAACCATAAAGCTACCTTCAATAGCAATTATCGTATTGAGTGCACCGAGCTCCAACTGCCGGCAGACGGCACGCTGGATGAGTGGCTCGCACTATGCGGTATGGAAGGCAAAGAAATTCAGCATTATAATCCAGATGAGAACACGCTCAAGGTCTTTCTCAAAGGTAATAGTACGCTGACCGTGGATTTGACGACCCATATAGGCGTACTGGAGTTAGTCAAGAAACGCCCGATATTGGGCAGCCTGAGTAAGTTGCATTATAACATGCAAGGCAAGGCTTGGACATGGTTCTCCGATATCTTCGCAGTTTGTCTTATCCTGATTGTATTGACCGGTATCTTCATGCTCAAAGGCAAACATGGTCTATGGGGTATCGGTGGTATTGAGTTTGCAATCGGAATACTCATCCCGCTGCTCTTTATAATGCTATAATAAATGTAATGAACCCCAAAAGTTGAACACAAAACTTTTGGGGTTTGTTATATGTATAAGAAACATTCAATTGAAGAACGGTTATTAGCCGTACAAAAATGTTTAAAAGGTTATGCACCTAAAGCTGTGGGGCGTGAATTAGGGCTTGATGAACACTATGTACGTGAATGGTTGCTCCGTTATGAGCAAGAAGGTGTCACAGGATTACAAAAATGTCCCATGAAACGTGCAGATTTTGCAGAAAAATGCAAAATTGTTTGCGAGTTTGCAGAAAAAGGTGTACCTTTGCACCGCGTTAGCGCAAAGTATCACGTATCTCGCCATGCAGTCCAGTCGTGGACTCGGTTATATCGTAAAGGAGGATATGAGGCTTTGCGCGCTATAAAGCCACAAGGAACAGGTCGTAAAGGTATGGGACGTCCAAAGAAACAGGAACCGCAGACAGAGTTAGAGCGTCTGCGTTATGAAAATGAGTATTTGCGTGCGGAGAATGCATTGCTAAAAAAAGTGAGGGCTTTAATGGAAGAAAAGGAGAAGCGTCTACACGAGATTGGGCGCAAGCCATCCAAACATTAAAGCCCGAACATAGCCTTGATTTACTCCTTGGGATCAAGGGGATGGCTCGTACTACGTATTATTACAATATCCGTCCGAGAGAGGATAAGTATGCGCAATTACGCAAGGATATAATACGTATATTTAATAAGAACAAAGGACGTTACGGGTACCGGAGGGTATACCAGCAACTACGTGCAGAAGGCAAAGACATCAACCATAAGACAGTAGCCAAACTAATGGTAGAAATGGGCTTATATGCTCGTAAACCGAAGTTGCGTTACCGCTCTTATAAAGGAGAAATAGGTAAGATTGCGCCTAATGTATTACAACGTGATTTTGCCACCGACGCGCCTAATCGCAAGTGGACTACAGATGTCTCACAGGTGGATATAGGAGGCAAGAAATGCTATATATCGCCGATACTGGATATGTGGAACGGAGAGATTATTAGTTATGTGATCTCAGATCGTCCAGACTTAAAGATGGTAGTAGATATGTTGCAGAAAGCGTTCCGCAAACATCCGCAGACAAGTGGTCTAATAATGCACTCGGATCAGGGATGGCACTACCAGCACTTGCGCTACCAATATCTATTACGGGAACATGGTATCACGCAGAGTATGTCCCGTAAAGGTAATTGCTTGGATAACTCTGTTATGGAGAACTTTTTCGGTTTAATGAAGAACGAGCTGCTCTATAACAACCGATGGGAAAGTATCGAGGACTTTAAGGCTGCATTGAAAGAGTATATCCGGTACTACAACAACGAACGTATCAAACTAAAACTGAAAATGAGCCCGGTGCAATACCGAACTCACTTTCAAAATCAAGTCAAATAGATTTATTAATCCGTCCAACTTTTTGGGGTCACCTCAATCCTTCGGGCTTTTTTATACACCAAATAGAATGCACTATTTCTAATCCTTAATAATCCTCCTCTTTTCCCCTTACCTGCCGGACACGAAAGAAATACAGCTCACATACGAGAGGATAGCTACTGAGAATGGAAGGTCAGCAAAAAGCCCAAATCTTAATAATAGCGCATTTTGAAGCATAGCTTAATATATGTGCACGAGGGAAAATTTGAGTAAATATCATATTAGATTTGAGTAAAATATTCTACACATTTGAGTAAAAATTGCAATAAACTTGAGTAAAAATTCATGGCACTTTGAGAATTTTTTGTACGTCGTTATACGTTTCTGCGAAAATGGTAGATATTTAGCGAATTTGTGTTTGTGTATATCAAGAAAATGTAGTACCTTTGCCGCAAATTTTCAAATGATCAAATATGAAAATGAGTAAATGTAAAATTTTTTTATTCTTTTTGCTCGCGGCAATGACTTTTGCTGCTTGCACAAATACAAATGAGAAAATGAGTAAATGCGAAAATGACACATGGGACAAAGTCTTCCCGCTAAGTGAGAAAGTAAGCCACAAAAAGGTATCCTTCCAAAACCAATACGGCTTCACGTTAGTGGCTGATCTTTACACGCCGAAGGCAAATGA
>Ga0247611_10007620_pt1 | contig 13526 bp, 8 predicted proteins | sample 177DNAGHGhighgp2_FD_192422 | JGI IMG/M metagenome (GOLD analysis project Ga0247611, IMG submission 192422) | Sheep rumen microbial communities from Palmerston North, Manawatu-Wanganui, New Zealand - 1770 DNA GHGhigh gp2 | ecosystem: Host-associated > Mammals > Digestive system > Stomach > Rumen ... | reverse complement strand
GTGAACCACCTAACACCTTTTACCCTAACATACTTTCTCCCTTTCTCGTCGATTCTCCAACCAGCAGCCGTAATGGGATAATTGTCTGGTATTCCAAACTCTCTATCACCGCTATGAATGCTTTCCCCTAGCCAAATCTTATTATCTCTAATCAATGGAAATAACTCTTTTAAAGTAATAGCATTCATATTGCCAATAATTAGAAATTCTTTTTGCGCTGAAATTATCCAAGCTATAAACTCTCGGAAAAGAGAAAATGGAGGATTAGTAACAACCACATCCGCTTCATCCCGCAATTTGGTAACCTCTTTGCTACGGAAGTCGCCGTCACCTTTCAGGTAATCCCACTTTAGGTCGTCAATATCTATGCGTTGGTCGTGGTTTTCGTCGCGGTCAAGAATGAATATTTTGCCATGCGAGCGCGTCTTTTTCTTGTCGTATTTCGGAGATTGGGTCTCGAATTCTGTCTCAAATAGCGAGAGTTGCACACCATAACGTTCCTGCTTGCGCTCTATAGCATAACTGGTACTGATGAGTTTCTTCAATCCCAATCGCTCAAAGTTCTGTGCAAAATATTTGGTGAAGTTGCTCCATTCTGGGTCATCACAGGGAAGCAAGACCGTCTTGCCCCGAAACACATCGGGGTTGTAGTCAAGGTAAGCCTCTACCTCGCGTTCAATGTCGTAGTACTGAGTATAGAACTCATCCTGTTTTGCCTCACGGGCATTTGTTAATGTAGTGTTTGCCATTGTGATTGACAGCTTTGTGCATTGCCATCAATCACTATTGGATACAAGAAAGGTGCAGACCTTTCTATCACATTCACGAGGAGCCTCGCATGAACCCCGCTGTATCGTTAGAGAGCCTACACCTATGGGTGCAAGCATACAAATATACGATACAACAGAGTTATGTTCACTCATCGTGAACTATTATCCAAAAAGAAATCTCCAGGTTGCGAGGCTTTTGATTTGAATGTGAATAATAGTAATGCTGTTAATAATTCAATTTCTTATGTTCCCAAACTCTCGGAACATTGTGATTGCAAAAATACGTTTTTTTTCTGACATATTCATTTTTTTCTATAGTAAACTGTGGAAATCCCATATGGCTATTGCTTATAGCTGCTGTATTCAAGAGCTCTTGGATAGGTTGGTGGGCGAACAACAATGAATAAACAACGATCGAAGCACGATAAAGTAATCATCTATAAAAGGAATAGGAATGATTGACCGAAGCGTTCGAATCGGCAGAATGTTGCTTTTGGCAGCGGAACAACCGCTGAGGACTGTTTTTCCGTTTCGCCATCGGATCCTCAACAGGGGGCTTTCTTCACATATAGTGACAGTTAGGGGAGTATAGTGCCCTACCGCGAACTTATGTGCTCGGCACTAATCTTTGCAAACGAAAAGCTTGAGGCAGGAGGATGTGGAAATAAGTAGATATAGCAGTATCTGAGTCGGCAGAACGTATTTATTAGTTTCTGAAAGACAGGTAGGCTTACACACGCATTTATCCCATGGCGGTGCTGTTTTGTGCGTAGGCGCGCCATTTGGTCAGAACGGACGACATGTCGGCGGGCATGGGGCTTTCGAAATGCATGTGCTGGCCAGTGGTGGGATGCTCGAAGCCCAGGATGAAGGCGTGGAGCGCCTGGCGGGGTAGGAGTGAGAAACAATTGTCGACGAACTGCTTGTATTTCGAAAAGGTTGTGCCTTTCAATATCCTGTCGCCACCGTATGGGGCATCGTTAAAGAGAGGGTGACCAATGTGCTTCATGTGGGCGCGGATTTGGTGGGTGCGGCCTGTTTCCAGGACACACTCGAGCAAAGTGACATAGCCGAACCGCTCGACTACGCGCCAATGGGTGACAGCATATTTCCCCCTTTCGGGGTCGTCGGTCACGTGCATCACACGGCGATCCTGTGGCGAGCGCTCTAAGTTGCCAATGACGGTGCCCTCGTCTTCGTCAAATCCTCCCCACACCAAGGCGCAATATTTCCGCTCTATAGTATGGTCGAAGAACTGCTTTGCCAGTGCCACCTGCGCTTCTTCGTTCTTTGCGATGAGGAGCAGACCCGAAGTGTCCTTGTCGATACGGTGAACCAGGTAAGGCACAATAGGGTTGCCGCCTCGGTCCTTCTTGTCTTGAAAATAGTAGAGAAGGCCATTGAGTAGGGTGCCCGTGAAATTGCCATAACCCGGGTGGACCACTAGGCCGGGTCTTTTGTCCACTACCAGCACGTCATCATCCTCGTAGGCAATGTCGAAGGGGATCGGTTCGGGCAGCACCTCGAAAACGTGCGGCGGTTCGGGCAGGAGCACACTAATGACGTCGCAAGGCTTGACCTTGTAATTAGACTTGGCGGGCTTGTCATTAACCACGATGCACCCTGCCTTGGCCGCGGCCTGAATTTTGGTGCGGGAAACGCCCTCCAAACGCATTTGGAGGTATTTATCCAACCGCAGCATGGCCTGACCTTTATCTACGGCAATGCGGTGGTGTTCGTATAATTCGGAGTCTCCTTGTGTTTGGAGTTCTTCTAATTCTTCGTTCATAAGACTACTACTTTTTTAGCCGGGGAAGAACCCACCTTAACCAGATAGATGCCCCGTGGGAGTGCCGGGGTGACAATCTGAGAATGGGTGCAGGTGGTCCTAAAGACAGGTCGTCCCATGAGGTCGTAAACCGTCACCTTCCCTTCCAGGCTTGATGAAATAAAGATATGGCCGCCTTGGGCGTATGCCTGAACAGGTGAAACATGGCTGCGGGCATCTATTGCCAATGGCTCCAAGTAGCCGAAATAGGGCCTCAGCATGAGTGCTCCCCGTAGAATACTGGTCTGCCAACTGGCACTTGTGAGGAAAAAAATGCGAGAAGAGGCATCGTTATTGCGGTCGAAACCCAGGTTGATATAATCCGCCGTTGTCTGCTCCAATCCAATATAGACCGTGCCGTTGCACACCACTGGCTCTTCCAAATCGTATCGCACATATCTGTTGAACCCGTTGAACCGTGGTTTGCGCCTCTCGCTATCCTGGTAAATGACATTACCCGGATGGCCGTCTACGTCATCCCAAACCGTGATAAGAAAATATATGTCGGCATTCTCATCATTTAAGGTACGGTTGAAGTAAAGGTTTACCGCAGTCAACGTGTCCTCTACATTCAAACGGAACTGGCAAGCCAATCTAACCCTAGAACTTGTAGAGGTGATTCCGTAGCCATTCTCGGGAGTGCCGTCGTCATAAGCATAGTAATTATCGAAAACCTGGCTGAAGCGGATTGTGTCGTTTTGGGGATGGGCATCGCCCCTGACGCCTTCTCTAACGCCGTGCACCACCTCATAGACCGTCCGCCCCTGCATGCCTTCCGGAAAGGAATAAGCCAGCACCGGACGAGCATGAACAGGCGAGGCCTGATACTGACGGCCGTTCCAATAGGCTGGAGCGTTTTCGTAGCCGCCTTCATAGGTGTGTACCACCTCACCATCCTCTGTCTGAATCTGATAGCCGTAATTCGTAGCCAGTTCCTCCGAAAAGAGATTTGTAATAGTAAGGGGCAATGTATCCCGCATTTCTAGGGCATTATACTGCCTTGCAGGCATCGCCTGAAAATCTTTAAGCAGAGAGGGGGCGGGATTAACAAAAGCCACATCCCTATATGCTGAATCCTGCCGATTGCGATCTGCATTCAGAAAAACGTAATCCACATTCCACTGGTCGGCATTGCTCAAGAGGCCTTTCTTCGTAACATTGTCCAAACTGCAGTAATTTCTAAAACGGAATCGAAACCCCTTTTGCAAGAAAGCCGGGTCGTCTATCCGTAGGCAAACAAACTGCCAATAGTTGCCTGTACGCGCAACGAGGGAATCGGCCTTGCAACCTGCAATGCTCCACACATGCCGCCACGTCTCATCGCCTGGGGCATAGAGCTCTAATATTAGTGAATCACCCACCTCTGGTATATCGCCTACTCGCTCCCACATATTTCCGTACCCACCTCCAGGGAGATAAAAAAAACTAAGGTAGACCGAATCTCCCGGAGTAAGCCTACGTGGGAAGGGAGAAAAGATAGAGTCCAGCCGAATCGGATTTGAGACTAGGGTGTCCCCTCCGAAGAACTGGCCGACCGCAGTAGGGTAGAGACTTCCGTCGGCGTCGAAAGCGTCCAGCGTCACCATGCCTATGGTTGGAGGCAAAGGGGCATAGCCCTGGTTTACGAGCGAGCCACCCAAATCCCATAAATGGTCAGATTGCGCCACACTCGAAAAATCGTCAAAAAAAGGTAGTAAAAGTGCCGTCTCTGCTTTCGAAGGAGCAGACTTCTGATGCCGCAGCGGCATCAGCACCTCCTGCGCCGAAGAGACAAACGCAGCCACGAGGAATCCTATTAGTATAAAACTACGCCGCATAAAAGTCATGAATCACTACCAGTCCCATCCGTCGTCAAAATCGGGGTCGGATTCGTTCCAATAGGGGTCGTATTCATCCTCCATGCCATCATACTCAGACCTGATGATTTGTGAGGAATCGACTTGGAAATTAGATATAATACGTTCCACATCGGCCTCAGTGGCATCACAGTACCACACGTCGACATAGGTTCCCAAGGGGTAACGGGTGACACCCGTATAATCGGGGCTGAGTTTATAGCATACGCACTGATTCTTATCCGTTACGCCCTCAAAATGTTCCTGCCCCACATTCAATGAAGCCGAAAGAATACCCCTACGTGTTTTGGCAGGGGACTGCCCGATGACAAATGGCACTCGGGTGCCTTTCTGGGCATCGCCTAATCCCACGGTGAGGTCCACCACTGCGCCCGAACTCATTTTCTCGCCGGCATAAACCATCTTGCCTTTGCAGGTCGACTCTAAAATGACGTTGCGGTAGGGACTGTCGACAAAGCGCAGCTTGCCGCAACGCAGTCCTGCCGCCTCCAAAGCCGAGACGGCACTTCTCACCGTCATGTTAGACAACTCGGGCAACACCACATCTGAGGGTGCGAAAGTAGTAATGGTGACATAAACCTTCCGCCGAGTCTTTATCATCGTGCCCGGCTCAGGGTCCTGCATCACCACCAACCCGCCTTCCTGCTCCGCATCGTAAACCGAGTCTATCACCACATATCGCAAATGATAGGGGTTATCCTTCTCCATTGCCGCCAAGGCCATGCCGCGATAGTCGGGCAGTTCGTATTCCTTACCCTGACGAGCCACCATCTTGATGAACAAGAAGGCCAGAATCACTATCAATACCGACACCCCTAGCATATACAGCAGATGCTTTATGAGCGGGTGGTTTTCAAAGAATTCTTTATTCATATCTTCCTATAACGAAAGGTTCTTTATTTTATTGTGCATCTTGCTTCGACACCAATTCGCCAATGAGCGTGGCGGCTGTGCATCGCACCACTTTTACATTCACATACTCACCCGGTAACACATCGTGCCGGTCAAATACTATAACCTTATTCTGGCTATTGCGGCCAAAAAGCTGTGCCTTGCTCCTATGCGACTCGCCTTCCACCAGAACCTCGTAGGTTTTACCTATCTCACGCTGATTATTTTCCAAGGCTATCTGTCCCTGCAAGGCAATGATTTCTTCCAGCCGGCGGGTCTTCTCTTCGTCGGGCACATCGTCTGCAAGATGCTTCTCGGCGTAGGTGTTAGGACGCATGGAAAATTTAAACATATAGGCATAGTCATACCGCACCTTGCGGAACATATCCAATGTCATCTGGTGTTCCTCCTCCGTTTCGGTGCAAAAACCGGCAATCATATCGGTTGTGATGGAACAGTCGGGCAAGTATTTCCTAATGGCAGCAATACGGTCCAGATACCACGCCGAGTCGTAGTGGCGGTTCATCAGTTTCAACATCCTGTCGCTCCCGCTCTGAACGGGCAGGTGTATACACTTGCAAATATTGTCGTACTCGGCCATCACTTCCAATAGCTTATCGCTCAAATCCTTGGGGTGCGAAGTAGCAAATCGCACCCGCATCCGTGGGCTCACTTCGGCCACACGCCGCATCAGTTCTGGAAAATCCACCAGTGCCTCTCCCTCGTTCCAGCGATAAGAATTCACGTTCTGTCCCAGTAGGGTGACCTCCTTATAGCCCTGCTGCCACAGGCAGCGGGCTTCATTCACAATAGTTTCCGGGTCGCGGCTGCGCTCTCTTCCGCGGGTATAGGGAACCACACAGTAGGCGCAGTAGTTCTGGCATCCGCGCATGATGGAGATATAGGCCGAAATGCCATTACTGTTCAGCCTTACGGGCTCTATGTCGGCATACGTCTCGGTAGTGCTCAGTTCTGTCTCGGCGGCCTTCACTCCCTGCTGCCGTACTTGCGTTAGCAGTTCAGGCAGTCGACGATAGGCATCGGGGCCAACTACAAAACTCACATTTTCCTCCTCTACCATCAGCTGGCTCTGCAACCGCTCGGCCATGCAGCCTAGGATGCCTATACGGAGTTTGGGATTATGCAGCTGCTGGGCACGTAGTTCCCGCAGGCGTTTGCGTATGCGCTGTTCGGCATTGTCTCGAATGGCGCAAGTGTTAATCAGCACATAGTCGGCCTCATTCAGTTCACAGGTTACCCCGTAGCCCTCTTTCCTCAACAGGGAGGCCACGATCTCGCTGTCGGCGAAATTCATCTGGCAACCATACGTCTCAATGTAAACGTTTGACATCAAATAGTATTTAAAAAGTAGTTTAACTAGTATTATTCTCGCCCAACCACTGCAACCTTCCTCGCCGGTCGGTCGCCAACTTTCACCAGATACAGTCCCTGTCGCAACGACGTGAAGCGGACTTTTTTCCGGTCTGCGGCAGAACGGCAGACAGGCTGCCCCAGTACGTTATATACTACGACAGGTTCCTCCAAAGCCGATTCGACAACAATCGTGTTGCCTTGCACGTATACCTGCAGGTACTCCTCCGTTGGTTCCTCTGCCTCAAGATCGTCACCCACAAAAATAGCCATCAGGGTCATATCGCCTGTGACCTGCACCGTCCGTGGATTGTCGTGGCTGAGATCTTCCCAATGCCACAGGCGGTAGTCCGGCAGTGCCAGTGCACCCAACTCAACCATGCTCCCCCTCGGAAAGATGCCACTGCCTACGGCTAGACCCTTAGCCGTGTCTGACGAAAGCACCGTTAGGGTATAATATGTGGTGGTATCGTATTCCAATGGCGCATGAACATAACGATAGACCATATCGTGCACCCTATTGGGCAACCGTATGGTGTCCTGAATGTGTATGGTATCATGAATATATGTAGTCTTGCGCCGTTCTGTCAGGGGCGTTTCTCCTGTCCCAAAGACGGCTTCCAACTGCAAATCCCCATCCACCGTTATTTTTCGGGGGTTATCTTCACTACCATCCGACCAATAATCAAAGTAGCATCCCTCCTTGGGCAGGGCGGCTATCTCCAGCACAGTGCCCTTGGGGAACAAGCCATTGCCCGACACGCTCCCTTTGTCCGTATCGCTTGAAAAGATGATCACCTGGTAGTAGTCCGGGGTCACCAGAATGGTATCGTACAGCGTCACAACGATGGTGTCAGTAACGTCATAATAAACCGTATCGTAGTGATAAATATAAGTCGTATCCCTTATCACTGCGTTTTGCAGCGTATCCGTCAGCCGAAAATCGTCGAGATACAGCCTGAAGCGGAAACGAGACTGGTAGTGAATGGCCACATACTCCGCCTCCTCTGGAACCACAATGCTGCAAGTTTGCCACCCACTGGTGTTGACAATGTAGGTAGCAATGGTGTGCGTAAAGTCGGCCGTGTCGTTTCCACTAGTAGAATACTTCACGCAGAACTGCTCGTTTGGAAATTGCTCTTTGCGGTAATGAAACACCAAATGCAAGGGATTGGAAGGCTGCAACTGCGGGGAAATAAGGAACTGGTTATAATCTGACGCGTAGTTATAGCTGCTAAAACGAAACTGGTATTGGCCCTCGTATGGATAAAACCATTGGTTTCCCGAATGCGCCTCTTCGATCACACCCGCCTCGGCCGCGTTGACACTGTTAGCCGAAACAAATTCCCAGCAGCCTAGGTCGCCCCACTCGAAGTCCATCACCTCTGGGAAATGGTCCACCGTCGTGCACCCCTGCACATAAGGGGTAAATGTGAAACTGACCGACTGGTAGTCGCTGCTTACCTGTATATCGGTCAATTTGAACGACGTGTCCGCCGTGCCGTCGCACAGGTATGGGTATGGGTTTGAAGCCGTGGCCTGGTCGCCCCACGCAGCACTAAAAGTGTTACGCCCTGCCACACCAAAGGCAGCGGCACTGACCCTTCCACTGGTGGTGTCGTCGGTGCTATTGGGGCGGAAGAGCCATAATTCGTGCAGCGTATCGACATTATTAAAGTCTACATTGTCCGCCATCGGTGAGTCGTTGTAGCGCCATATCAGCAAACCCCGGTTGGGAATCGAGGCGTCGTAAGTGTCCGACAGATTGCGGTATTCCAGTATATACCACTGGTGAGGCGCGCCAGAAGCAATCTTACATGCACGGTTGGGACCCGTGGCAAGCGACTGAAGAGTGTAGCTTCCCTGCTCAGTAATCTCTGGTATGCTGTCAAACCAGTTCAGATACTTCAGTTTGTACAAGGAGGTGACCTGCTCTGGAGGGTTCTGATTATCGCACATCAAATCCCAACTGCCTCCGGGGCTGACATTGGTATAGTTGTAATAGTGATACATGTCGGGGCAACCCAATGTGTGCGACATCTCGTGACAGAAAGTGCTGACGCTGAAATAATGACTCCCCGACCCCTCCAACTGTAAGTTGAACGTGTACACCCGCTTGCCATTGATATAGACATATCGGTCGTAAAGATCCCACTTATGAGGCCAGAGTAATGTACTCCAGTCCGTGTGATTGCCGCTGACCACAAAGCAGATATTGTCCACCTTGCCATCGGCGTTCATGTCGAGATTTAAGTTGGTGTCGACCGGGCAATTGGCATTCACCCAGTTCACCGCCCGTTCCAACAAAGAGAATTCTCGGACTCTTCTGGCGTCAAAGTCGACGTAACCGTTGGGATTGGTGGCGCTATAAGGCATATAATAGCTGCGGTCGTAGATGTCTTGGTAGGACAAGACCACCGAATCAGTCGGGGTTGGGCAGAAAACAGTGGGTATACGGATATTGTTATAGCTCGACGACTTGAAATAGTTATACATCGACATGGCCCCGGCAGTGCTGTCGTTGAACATTGCGCGGATGGAGTCGAACGGACTGCTCGTGCAGGCCGCTTCATCGTGAAAGCGAATAAATATCACCACATTGTTCAAAACGCCGTGGTTTTCGCCAGCGGTTTTGGGCTCGGGAACACGGTACTCCTCTGGAATATCCCATAGGCTGTGCAGCCTACGCAACTCCTGGGCACTAGGCATCAAATTGGGCACTAGACCCACCTGGGCAGGATCCACCTTGCCGGGCACAAAAACCGTCGGCACCAGCAACCCGTCTTCAACAGTGGCATAGACGTACTCGCCCGTCCTCACATTCTGCACTATAGTATATCCCTCGGCATCGTGAAGACGATGAAAAAACTCGTCGCCCGACACCCAGCAGCGGAGGGTGTCGCCTCCTGGCTGGATCCGGATGACCGGCATATTGCTTACAGGGGCGGCCGTTGCTACGACGGCCAAAACCACAAGTATAAAGGTAAGAAGTAACGTTTTCCTCATAATTCCAATATTTAATTACACGTTGCAACAAAACATTCACCGCCGCACATACCCCACCAACCTGTCGTAGCGGTCGTTTGGTGCGCGGTAGTAAACATAAACGCTGTAAGTATTATTCATTTCATAATGGTCGCCCTCCAGCACATCGGTCCGTCCCTGGGTTTCGCCCACGGGCACAAACAGCAGCTGATAAGCATAATAGCCCTGTTTCAGATGCAGGCGAAGGGTATAGGCCTTCTTCTCCACGTCGTACTCCATACGGCTGCGCTCGTCCAAATGCCATTGGGTAAGGTCGCCCACCACGTAAATATTCCCATTCATAAAGGGATACTGCTTGGGCAGCATGAAATTAACATACACATAGTCGGCCTCGGTCTGCTTGTTAGTCCGATCCCACACATTCACTTTCATTCCGCCATTGAGCGTAACCTCTTTCACAAACACCCGGTCGGAGCGGTCTTCCAACGGCTTGAGCAAGGCATACCATTCTCCTCCATACTCATTTATCTGCACCACATTATACATGGCAGTGCGGATATTGCTCAAATCGAAATAGCGGAACGTATTGCCACAGGTGAAAATATTCTCGGCATGGTTCTTAAAACTAAGCGCCCCGCGGTCATAGCCGCCAAACTTCAACTGCCTCATATTGTCGATGCGGCCGTTCTGCTGCACCACCACACGAAAGAAATCCGGATTCAGCATGGGCGGCAGCACATCGCCCCTGTATTCAGTGTTATTCTCCACCGTCACATCCACCTCTCGGCGCTCGAAAATAGACGCATTGTCGTATGGCACTCCCACCACAGCCTCGGCCTTTACAGACTCCTCGGTAACACAGAACCGGCGCGTGAAGAGAATACTGTCGGGGCAGTCCTGTGGATAGACATACACAACATAATTGCCCGAAATGAGCATCTGGCTATGCTGTCCCGGAAGGTACTGAAAGTAGTTGACATAGCTCTGCAAAGTAGTGAAAGAACTATTGTAATTGTCCACCGGTCCTTCCTCAAAACCGCTGATGAACTCGTAAGGCTCCATGTCATCCACTTGCCAGCGGCTGTCGCAGTGGCGAATGCGGTAACGGTAATTGTCTGCCTCGGCTCCCAACACGTCAAACCGCAGCAACAGCCTGTCGCTCCCTCCCAGAACCAAGACGGGCGACTCCAGTTCGACCCCGTTCTTATACAGCGTCACCGTCTTCACCTCGTCCACCCAATTCGAGTCGGTCACTATTTGAGCCTGCAAACACTCCCCCGCGCTCGCCACAAAAAATAGTAACAGCAAGACATTCAATAATATACCTCGACTCATAATTAAATGTACATTATTATAATAGACATGCAAAGATACAAAAAAAATCTTTTTTTTGGGTTTTTAACAACCCTAGAAGGACATTTTTTTCTCAACATCATTCACCACCAACCCCGCCAGCGATACACCAAATGCCATTGTCACCGGAGCCATCGTGCCGTTGATGCGGGCCTTAGCCGCAGGCCCACCAACGCTCTCGGGCGCAACAGGCTCTCCCCTATTCTCTCTGGGCAACTCGGTGCTGTAGACGCAAAGGAATTTGTGCGCCGGGTACTCGCGCATCGATTTGAACCGCTTACGCAACATGCGCGCCAACGGGTCGCCCTGCACCTCCCAAAACTCGGCGCTGCCCACCGCCAATGGGTTGGTCCGCAGGGCTGCCCCCATCGAGCTGAAGAAGACCACATGTCGGTGCTCACGCATCAGCTGCGTCGCCTGCAAGATAAGGCTTACCTTATCCTTCAGCGAGTCTATGGCATCCACAATATAGTCATACTGTTCCAGGTAGAACAGCTCGGCAGTCTCTTTCTGGTACACCAGTGGCAGAGCCTCCACTTCCACAGCGGGATTGATTTCCAGCAGACGCTGTTTCAACACCTCCACCTTCAGCATGCCCACTGTCTTGCTGGTGGCCATCAGCTGGCGGTTGACATTGCTGGCGCACACGCGGTCGCTATCCACCAGGGTAATTCGACGCACACCCGACCGCACCAAAGCCTCAACACACCACGACCCCACGCCGCCCACGCCAAACACGATGACCCGCACCCCGCCGATGCGCTCCATATAGTCGCCGCCCATCAGCAGCTCCGTTCTACCGAAAAAACCAGTCTCTTTAGCTTCCATTTCAGCCTTTTATAACAATCTCGTTCCGCCCATTGCGCCGCTCCTCTAGAGCCAATGCCCCTACGACAGCGAGCAGCAACAGCGGGCATTTCAAAATGCAAAAATACAACTTTTTTTCCTTTCATCCGCTCTTCGCCCAGCAAATCCTCTGCCACTACGGATTATCCCGCTGAGAGGCCACACCGCACACACATTCTCCAATTGCAACTACGGACAGCAATAACGACACTGAAAATGAGCACAAAAGAAATATCGGCTCCCGTAGACTGCTGTTTCTCTTACCCACCAACACGTTCGAGATGCCGTTCTCACTCCATTCAGACCCCTCTATCTGATTGCTACGATGGATTTATCCCAAGGAACGATGTTTAAAGCATAAAAAAAAGCCCCTGCGTAAGGGGCTTCTGGGTGGTCTGTGGCAGATTCGAACTGTCGACCTCTTCCGTGTGAAGGAAGCGCTCTGAACCAACTGAGCTAACAGACCGTGACGCTTGGTTCTCTTCTTTCTCTTAAAAAAAGGCGAAGCGCCGCTTCGCCTCGGGTGGTGATCTGTACAAGATTTGAACTTGTGACCTCTTGCCTGTCAAGCAAGCGCTCTAAACCAACTGAGCTAACAGATCGTCTTTTTCTCTCGAAAAGCGGTTGCAAAGGTACGAACTTTTTTTTATTTACGCAAAAATATTTTACAAAAGAAACTCAACTCGCTGATTTTGAACAATAGATTTTTTCTAAGGGGAACTTTATCCTTGTTTTTTATACCTAGAACAAGAGTCCAAAATCACGGAAAATGGACAACAAAATGGACAACACATGACCAGCAATTCAATTACGCATTGATTCACAATATATTGAAGAGATTAGTCTAACAACAGTGGGCTTGGCTATTCTATGGCAGATAGCTTTTATAATGCTGATAGCCAGTAAAGGAGCGTTGATGGAATGAAACCATGGCAATTGTTGAGAGCGCGTTTCTCCGAAACGCTAATAGCCTCTCATCCAACATCCCCACACTGCGTGCGGGGTTTCTCTGAGACGTTGCTTGGCCTCGGCAAAGTAAGCGAGCTTTCTTTGCGTTCAGCTTTGCAACGTTATTGAGAGTAAGGCTCTCCGAGCCTTTATTATTACAACTATTTGTTTAAGTCGGTAAGCAAAATTAATGTGCATATTGTTTAAACACGAATTACCATTAATAATCCATTAATTTAAAATTAATGGTCAATTAGATGGCAATTATATGTAAAATAAATTTGAGCAATTACTTACAACTATTTGTTTACTTTTGCCAAACAGCTTCGCCATAGTTTTCCTCTTGGAGAAATGAAGATATAATACCCATAGAATGACATTGGGCGAAAGCCGTGCCCCAGAGATTATACCAATGAATTGCCCTCACCGAAGACCGTCTTCAGCACCTTCTCGCGCACATCTTTCTTCAGTCGTATCTGCAATATAGCCTCCACGGGCTCATCGTCGGGACGGCCTTTTTCTACATACACTTTGGGGTAGGTGATGACGTCGATTTCACGCATCGACAAGTTTCTTGCAAAATTTTCAAGTTGCAGGAGACTCAGCCGTACATTTCCGTTGAGAATTTTGCTGAACTGGCTTTCCGATGTCCCCATAAACTCCGCCGCTGCCGCCTGA
>Ga0247611_10007618_pt1 | contig 13528 bp, 17 predicted proteins | sample 177DNAGHGhighgp2_FD_192422 | JGI IMG/M metagenome (GOLD analysis project Ga0247611, IMG submission 192422) | Sheep rumen microbial communities from Palmerston North, Manawatu-Wanganui, New Zealand - 1770 DNA GHGhigh gp2 | ecosystem: Host-associated > Mammals > Digestive system > Stomach > Rumen... | reverse complement strand
AGGGAATGGTACTAGCAATTGAACCAATGCTTGTAACAGGTAATAGACATGTTGATATCTTAGATGATGATTGGACTATAGTTACAAGAGATGGTAGTCCATCAGCTCATTATGAACATACAGTAGCTGTTACTAAAGATGGCTATGAAATATTAACAGGAGAGTAAAAAGAAAATGGCAAAAGAACAAAAGATAGAAGTTGAAGGAAAAGTCTTAGATGCTACTCATGAAATATACAGAGTACAACTAGACAATGGAATGATTGTAACAGCCCGTGTTTCTGGTAAAATACGTATAAACATGATCCGTATTTTAGCAGGTGACAGAGTTACAATTGAAATGTCACCAACTGATTTAACACATGGGATTATAAAATATAGAAAATAAGATGGAGGATAATTATGAAAGTTAGAGCATCTGTAAAACCTATATGTGATAAATGTAGGGTTATTAAAAGAAAAGGTAAAGTTAGAATTATTTGTGAAAATCCAAAACACAAACAAGTACAAGGTTAGGAGGAAATTAGATGGCACGTATTAAGAACGTAGAATTACCTAAGACTAAAGCTTTATTTGTAGGTTTAACTGCAATTCATGGTATTGGTCAAAGTACTGGTAAAAAGATTTGTGAGGCTGCAGGATTAGATCCTGAAATGAAGGTTCAAGATTTAACATTAGATCAAGAAGCTTTAATTAGAACAGAAGTAGATAAATACCTTGTTGAAGGTGATTTAAGAAGAGAAGTTCAAATGAATATTAAGAATAAGATGGAAATCAATTCTTACCAAGGAACTAGACATAAAAAAGGTCTTCCTGTTCATGGACAAAGAACTTCAAGAAATGCTAGAACTCGTAAGGGTAAAGGTAAAGTAGTTGCTAATAAGAAGAAAGCATCTAAATAATAAATAGGAGGATTAAAGTATGGCTTATAATAGAAGAAAAAGAAAAGTTAAAAAGAATATTCCTGAAGCACAAGCACATATTTCTACAACATATAACAATACATTAGTAACAATTACTGATAAAGACGGTAATACAATAAGCTGGGCTTCATCTGGAACTATCGGATATAAAGGCTCTAAGAAGAAAACTTCTTATGCTGCTGGATTAGCTGCTGAATCAGCTGGTAAAGCTGCTCAAGAATGCGGAGTTGTTAAAGTTGACGTATTTGTTAAAGGTTTAGGTGGAGGTAGAGAAACTGCTATCCGTTCACTTCAAGCTGTAGGTTTAGAAATTACTTCAATTACTGATGAAACACCAGTACCACACAATGGTTGTAGACCACCAAAAAGACCAAGAAACTAATAATTAAAGATAAAAGGAGTATATTATGAATTTTGAAAAACCAGAATATGAAATAACTGAATATGATCAAAAGAAAAACTATGGAAAGTTCGTTATCAAACCTCTTGAAAGAGGATTTGGTACAACTTTAGGAAATGCATTAAGAAGAGTTATGTTATCTTCTATGCCTGGATCTGCTGTTACTAGCATTAAGATTGAAGGCGTTATGCATGAATTTCAAAAAATTGACGGTGTAAAAGAAGATGTTATGAACATCGTATTAAACATCAAATCTTTAGTTGTTAAGAATCATTCTGACGATAAAAAAGTAATGCATTTAACTGCTAACAAAGAAGGAGTAGTTACTGCTGCTGACATCGAACATGATGCAGATATCGAGATTATAAATCCTGAACTTGTTATTTGTAACTTAGTTAAAGGTGGAAAAATCGACATGGAATTAACTGTTTGCAACGGTAGAGGATATGTTGATGCAAAAGAAAATAAGAGATTAATGGGTGGAGATATTCCTGGAGTTATTCCAGTAGATTCTAACTACTCACCAATCGAAAAAGTTTTACCTGAAGTTGATCCAACACGTGTTGGTCAAAATGAAAACTTCGATAAATTAACAATGTATGTATATACAAACGGATCAATGACTCCAGAAGAAGCTATGGCATTAGCTGGTAAAATCTTAATTGAACACTTTAAGATTGTAGCTGATTTAAATGAAATAGCTGACAAGACTGGTATCATGGCTGAAAAGAAAGTTGATACTATTACTAAGACATTAGAAACTCCTATTGAAGAAATTGAATTCTCTGTAAGAGCTTATAATTGTTTAAAGAGAGCTAGTATCAATACTATGCAAGACTTAATTGATATGACTGAAGCTGATGTTGCTAAGATTAGAAACTTAGGTAAGAAGTCATTAAAAGAAGTTATTGATAAAGTAGCTGAAATGGGACTAAAGTTCCACGAATAATATAAAAATACTGTAAGGAGGTAACAGACATGTACAGAAAATTATCAAGAGAATCTAGAATAAGAAGAAGTATGTTAGCCGGAATTACTAAAGATGTTATTATGAACGAAGGAGTTACTACTACTGAAGCAAGAGCTAAAGAAGTTAGAAAATTCGTTGATAAGATGATCACTTATGGAAAAGATGGATCTTTAGTTGCTAGAAGAAAAGCATTAGCTTTCTTACATAACGATAAGGATGTAGTTAATAAAGTATTTAATGAATTAGCTCCTCGTTATGCTGACCGTAATGGTGGATATACTAGAATTATTAAATTAACTGAAAGAAAAGGCGATGACGCTTTAACTGTAAGACTTGAATTAGTTGACTAATCAAGTCTTTTTTCTTTATAATTATTAAAGTGATAAATATGAGAGAAAAAGAACAAAAGAGAATAGGTATTTATATAGTATTAATTAATATCATTTTATTATTATTCTTATTTACAGCAAATGACTTTAATTATATGTATTTAATAATTGGTATTATTTCTTCATTTATAGCAATAATATTTAATTATAATTTCTTACTATCCTATAAGAATAAATATAATTTAATAAGTTTAATAATTAATATATTAATAACAAATGGGATACTATTATATATAATTTACATATAGCACTAAAAAATTATAACGAGATAAAGTATATTTATTTATCTTGTTATTTTTTTATGTTATAATTATTTCGTAGAATAGTAGAAAGGTGTTGGCTATATGGTTAGTGCAGAACATATACATAAACAAGATAATTTTTTCTTGTTCTTCTTCGTATATGTATGTTTAGGTGTTTACTATGTGCTTCGTATACTAGCAACACCATTCATATTTATATGGAATTCTTTTTCAACTGGTTTATATAATAGTATTAATACTAATGTTAATACTAATGATTTACGTGGTGCTTATATGGGTGCTACTGAAGCTCAAGAACTAGCTGAACAAATGCAAAACGAATCTTATGGTACTCAAGTAGTAACTAAAGAAGTTAAAGTTAATAAAAACTTAATTGATGCTAGACAACAATTAATTAATTCTATAGATGCAAATCAAGAAGTAAGGTCTGATAGACCTGTAACATATAAATATACAGCTTTAGATCCTTCTGGTAAGCAAGTAACAAATGTATTTGTTGCTTTCTCAAGAGTAGAAGTATATACATTCCTAGAAAATGAAGGATATAAAGTATTTAAAATTGAGACTAGTCCAATGATTGAAAGATTGTATGGTGAAAATGCTTTTGCAAATCATAGATTAAAAACTAAAGATTTAGTATTTTGGTTAGATCAATTATCTACTTACTTAAAAGCAGGTATTCCTTTAACAGATGCTATGCGTATCTTATCTAAACAAATGGGTAAGAATATGAATATAAATAGAGTATTCAATTCAGTTGTTTATAATTTAACATTAGGTGAATCATTTTCATCTGCTCTTGAAAAACAAGGTGAAGCATTCCCATCATTATTGATTAATATGATTAAGTCTGCTGAAGCAACAGGTGACCTTGAAGGAACACTTGATGATATGGCTAATTACTATAGAGAAATTGAAACAACTAGAAAAGATATGATACAAGCATTAACATATCCAGCATTGGTACTTGTTTTTGCTATAGGTGTAGTAATATTTATGTTGGTATACTTAATACCTCAATTCGTAAATATTTACAATACAGCTAATGTTAAATTAAATCCTATTACAGTAGGTATAATAAAAGCATCTGAATTCATGCAGAATAACTTATTCTATGTATTCCTTGTTACAGTTGTAATTCTAGGTGTAATAATTGTCTTATATAAGAATGTTAAAGCATTTAGATATACACTTCAAACTATAGCTATGAAACTTCCTGTAATTGGTAAAGTTATTATTTATAAAGAGATGACAATATTTACTAAAACATTCTCATCTTTATTAAAGAATAATGTATATATTACTGAATCAATGGATATCCTTGGTAAAGTAACAACAAATGAAATATATAGAGAAATAATGATCAATACAATTAATTGTATTGGTAGAGGTGAAAAGATATCTGTAGCCTTCAAAGATAATTGGGCAATACCTGAAGTAGCTTATTATATGATGGTTACTGGTGAAACTACAGGTCAATTATCAGAGATGATGGGTAAAGTTGCTGATTATTATTCTGAACAACATAAGTTAATTGTTAATACATTAAAGACATTAATAGAACCAATATTAATTGTATTCTTAGCTGTTGTAGTTGGATTCATAATTATTGCAGTTATCGTACCAATATTCTCATTATACGGACAAATTAAATAATTTGGGAGGGGACATCATGGTTATTATGCTACTATTATTATTTATAGTTGGTACATTCTTTGGATCATTTTATGCTTGTATAGCTAATAGACTATCTAAGAATGAATCAATAATAAAACCAGGTTCCCATTGTGAAAATTGCAATCATAGATTAACCTGGTATGAATTAATACCAGTTTTTTCTTTTATAATACAAGGTGGTAAATGTAGAAAGTGTAAGATTAAGCTTTCATATGAGTACTTAATTACTGAAATAGTAACAGGTATATTGTTTGCTTTTTCTTTCTATATTTATGAGTTTTCTTATCAAACTCTTATTATGATAATATTAAGTTCTTTAATGGTTACAGTGTTTATATCTGATTTTAAATACTTAATAATATTAGATGAAGTATTAATACCATCAATTATCTTATCTATTGTAGTATTATATTTTATAGGTGGTTTTGAACTTATATTATCTTCGTTAATAAGAGGAGTAGTTTTATTTATAGTATTACTAATTATTAAATTATTAGGAGATAAAGTATTTAAACAAGAATCATTAGGTTGGGGAGATGTTAAACTATCATTCTTAGCTGGATTATTACTAGGATTTAAATTAGGATTAGTTTATTTATTCCTTGGCGCTTTAATAGCATTACCATATGGAATAATATCAAAACATTTTAAGAAGGAAGCACTTATGCCATTTGGACCTTTCCTTATGATAAGTTTATATGTAATTTATACTATACCTTCATGGTTTAATATGATATTACAAGTATTGATTGGAGTGTAATTATGAAAAGATTAAAGTATTTATTATTACTTATTATTCTTATTCCTTTTAATGTATATGCTTCTCAAATAAAGAAGGATACTATTGATGTAACATTACATTCTGATGGAACAGCATCTGTTGTTGAAAAGTGGGATGTATCTAGTCAACGAGATACTTATTTCCAAAAAGACTTCTTCAATGCATCAGATATTGAAATATCTAATATTAAGATAGTTAATAAGAATGGTACTGAATATACTAATGTTAAGAAACTAAATAAAGATGATAGAAAGACTTATACTTTAGTTACTCATCCAAAGTATAAATCATTGAAGGTTGTATTAGATACATATAAAGATGATACATATACAATAACTTATGATGTTAAAGGTATGATTAAAAAATATAAGAATGATGTATATGGTTTAGATTTTACTTTTGTAGGTATTAATTATTCTATGAAAATAGATTCAGTGTTAATAACTATTAAATCTGATAATCCATTCATGGAAACAAATACAGCATTATTTGGTATAGGTAAAGATTTAGCATTAAGTATTACTGATGGTAATATAATCATGAATACTTTCACCTATGATAATAAATCATTAGTTAGATTATTTACTAAGTTTACTGATTTAACATTTGATAATGTTGTTGAAAAGGATGCAACATTTGAAGAAATATATGAAAAAGCTCGTAATGAGAATTCATATGTAACATATATATTAAACATGACATCTGTTAGAACATTTATAATTATAGGTGTAGTAATAATATTAACTATAGGAATTATAGTATTAGCTAAAGTAATCGCTAATAAAAAAAGTGGTGGAGACTTTGCTGGAATAGATGTAGTAAATAATCAAGAAATACCTAAATTAGATGAAGTGGATTATTATAAAGATGTACCTATTCTAAATCTATATAAAGTATCATTCTTAGCCAGTTATTTTAAAATAGCTAGAAATAGATCTGATTTAGTTGGAGGCATAATATTAAGTTGGATATATAAAGGAGTAATTGATGTATTTCCTAAAGATGCTAAACCATTTATAAGATTAAACTATGATTCAGTAAATGAAGATTATCAATTAGATAGAGATATCTATTCAATGTTAAGAGAATCAAGTACTCATAATATAATTGATGGAACTAAATTAGATAGATTCTCATCTTCACATTATTTAAGAGTTATGACTTGGTATAACATGGGTGTATCTAATGTTTTAACTGATGAAATCATGGTTGGATCGGTAAAAAGAGTTAGTAAGATGGGTAAAATGCATTTAGAGTTACAAAATCAAATAGTAACTGAAGCTATTAGATTACAAGGTTTAAAGAAATATTTACTTAACTTCAATCAAGTACCTAGAGAAGATGCCTTAACTGAGAAAACATATAAGAATCTTTTAATTAATGCAGAAGTATTAGGTATTGGTGAACAAGTTGCTAAAGAAATATTAAGAAAGAACCCTAATAATGTATATGCTCAAAAATTATTAGACTTAGAAAATGTAAGATTTATATATCGTGGATTCTATTCTAAAGCTAATGATAAATATAAATTAATTAATAAGAATAATTTAACTGATATTTCTTCTTTAAACCAAGAAATAGATCAAATAGTTAGTCAAATTCAAAGATAATTAAAAAAAATTAAAATATGCAAAAAAATTAAATTTGCATATTTTTTTATTACCAAATAATTATAATTAGATGATAATTGGTTTAAATTGTTTAAAAATGTTATAAATAATATGCTCAAATATTCAAAATCTGCACTTTGTTTTTTACCTTTTTCTTGTGTTAAATTTGTAACCAGAAAGGAGGTAAAAGAATGCACAATATAGTTTATTTGATAGGTAGACTTACTAACACACCCGAAATGAAAACCTATGAAGACGGAAAAGAAAAACTTACAATTAACTTAGCAGTTCAAAGAAGTTTCAAGAATGACGATGGAATATATGAAGTTGATTATTTAAGAGTCATTCTATGGAATGTATTAGCTACACACACAGCTGAATATTGCAATAAAGGTGATTTAGTTGGTATTAAAGGAAGAATACAAACTAGATCATATGAAAATGAAGAAGGCGAATTAAAATACGTAACTGAAATAATAGCAGACAAAATATCATTCTTATCATCTGCTAGCAAAAACATAAAAGACACCCAATCTTTTGACAAAGAACTTGAAAATGAACTTGAGGAAGGAGAAGAAGTAGAAGAATAAAAAGGCAACATATTTATAAAATTTAATCTTAAAACAAATTAGTCATATTACATTAACCACTAACTTTTTAAATAGAGGCAAAAAAGCCTCTATTTTGTTTTTATTTCGTGGGTAAATGTTGTATAATATGGTGTAATTGTGAAAGGGGCTGAAAGCTATGAAAATAATAAAAGATGGTAAAGCATATGTTCAATTAAAGGATTTGAGCTTCTTAATTTCCGATAGTGGGTTTACTATTCCTAAATCAGTATATGTTAAATCATTATATGATGTTATTCATATGACTGAACATAATAAAAATAAGTTTTTTGTTTTTACTGATGAAGAAGAAATAGAATTAATTAAGAAAGCTACTTGTATAGCTGACTATGATGAAATAAAAGGATTATCTAATGAAGAGTTTGAAGAACTATTAATTGCATCTTCAGTTGAATTAGATCATTTAAGAGAAAAAAAGAGAGAAGCTAAGAAACTTATGCAATTTCATAGCTTAAGTGTTGCTTATAAAAGTGAACAATATAAAATAACATCATGTAAAGAAGCAAGAGCAATTAAGAAAGTGAAATTGCCTAAAACAAGAAAGAATAAACTATTGGATTTTACTCGTAAGAGCAGATAATACCTTTAATAATTCTATGTAATAATGTATAATATTATGTAGAATAAGAGGGTATTATGAAGAAGATAATTAAGGAATTATTATTAATTATTGTAATATTCATAGCACTAACATTCGTTAGTGTTTTCTTTCTGATGAAATCTAATACTGTACTTATTGGATTTAATATAAAATATGTTAATAATATTTATAATACCTTTGAATTAGAGTTTGATGAAGTTAAGGCAGCGAAATACTATAAGGTTGAACTTATTGATAATGAAGCTAATCTAATATATTTCTTTGATACTCATGATACTTATAATAGATTTATTGTTGATAATTTAAAATATAATACAACATATTCTTTCATGGTTTATGCCTATGATAATGCTAATAATTACATGCCAGCTAAATCATCATATGAATTTGTATATGAATATCCTACTTTTGATAAAAGTAATCTATTATTAAACAATCAAGAATATAAGATAAATATAAATGGATCTTTATCCAATAAAGATTACTATATTAATATTTCAAATGAGGGTAAGGTATTATTAAATGATCATATTAAAACTAATGAATACTTAATACCTTTAGACTTATATAAAGATAAACAAATAGAATTATCTATACAACTTTTATGTGATGGTGTAGTTGTAGATAATTTATCTTTATTTAATGATATGAATCCTATTAAAGATATATATATCGAAACACCTGTAAGTAATACATCAGTATTATTTAATGATGTTGTATTAATCTTCCATGGTGGAGAAAATGCTGAACACTATAATATAAATATTTATAATGATAAAACATTAATTAATACTTCCGAAACAACTAAGAAAAAGATAGTATTATCTAGATCACTATTTGAAAGTGATAAACAGTATAGAATTGAAGTTGAAGGTGTATATAAAGATTATAAGAAAACTACAGATGTAACATTCGATTTAGTAGGATTACCAAAACTAAAACCTGTATATATAAATGTTAATCCTAAAGCAATAAAGAAGAATACTAAACTAGAGTTAAAACAACCAGAAGGAGCTAAGATTTATTATACATTAAATGGTGATGATCCAACTACAAATGGTATACCTTATGAAGAACCTATATTAATAACTGATTCATGTGTATTAAAAGTAACAGCTAAGGAAAACTTAAGAAGTGATGCTGTTGTTACTACATATAATCTTAATGTAAGTGAGCAAACTCAATTTAAGTTCTATATATCTCCATCTAACCAAGGAAGAAATCTAGGTGTTCAAGAAGTAGGATTTACTACTGAAAAATATGAGATGAATAAAGTGGCTGATTATGTAATAGCTAAACTAAAACAATATGATAATGTTAAAGTATATAGAAATAATCCTGAAGGTGGAATAAATCAATGGAATAGGGATGCTAATTATCTAGGAGTAGATTTAAAATTTGCTATTCATTCAAATGCTTCTGTTGATCATACTTCATATGGAATAGAAACATGGATTGATAATGAATTATCTGATACTTATTCTATAGCATCTTTATTACAAGAAAAGATGGTTGAAATGTATCCATATAAAGATAGAGAAAACTATGATAGAGGTGTTAAATACTCATTAGGTAACTTAGGAGAAGCTAATGATAACCTTGTAAGATTTGGATTATTAATTGAATTAGCCCACCATGATGATATGTTAGATGCTAAGTGGTTAAAAGAAAATCAACAAGAAATTGGTGAGGCTTTAGCTGAGGTAATATTAAAATACTTCCAAGTAATATAGTCTTACCCTCATTGACTATATATTATAAAAATAGTAAAATAAAGAAAGTAAGAAGGGCGATAAAATGTATAATGAAAAGTTATTTTTAACTCCACAAGAAATATATAATAAAGAGTTTAAAATAGACGCTGAAGGTTATAGACCTAAAGAAGTTGATCAATTTTTAGACATGGTTATTAGAGATTATTCTGAATTTACTAATATCATTAAGAAATTACAAATTGAGAATAGAGAATTGTCTTCTGATAATGCTAAACTAAAAACTGAATGTCGTCGTTTGAGAGCCATTATTGATACAGCTCAAGATGGTGGTGGTACTAGTAAACCTAATTTCAATAATGTAGATTTACTAAAAAGAATATCAAACTTAGAAAAAGCAGTATATGGTAAAAGTGAATAGTTATCTTTGATAAACGCGCTAAGTTTAACTTGGTGAGGAAAGTCCATGCTATCACACTCTGTGATGAGTGTAGTGTTCGTGCTAGGGGAATAAATAACCCTAGGTAGCGTAAGCTAACGGCTGCGAAATAACCTTAAATGGTTAGAATAGCTATAAAAGTGCCAAAGAGACGAGTCGATTGGGAAACTAATCGGGTGGAACGTGGTAAACCCCGCGAGATAGAAATCCAAATTTGGTAGGAGAGTCTTTGGGAACGAATGATAAGGGACCAAAGGAACACGTAAGTGTTAGATAAATGTTTATCGCCTAGTAATAGGTTACAGAACATGGCTTATAAAGATAATTTATTCTTTTATAAAAAAGGGATGTGATTTCTCATGTTTTCAACAGGAGAAGCTTTCAAGAATACTAGAGAAGCATCTGGTGTCTCCATAGAAGAAGCAAGTAATGATTTGAATATTCCTGTTCTTGAATTAGAACAAATAGAAGCTTGTGCATTTGGAGCCTTTGATGATATCTATGAGCTGAAGCAAAAAATACTAGAATATGCTAAGTATTTAGGTTTAGACTTAAATGAAGTAGTAGAGAATTTTAATGAGTATATGTTTGATTATACTTCTAAGATCAAGTTAGATGATATTGAAAAAGAGATGATTGAACTTGAGAAGGAAGAAAAAGTTGAAGATGAAACTAGAATAGCTTCACCTTATACTAGATTCTATCCTAAAGAAAGAACTCTACCTTATATCATAGCAGGTATTATTATAGTGTTATTAGTGATTGTAATAGTTGTTTGGAGTATATCTCAAATAACTTTTAGAAATAATAGAACAAATGTAATTAGTTATTACGACGGAGGAGTAGAATATGAATTTACCAAATAAAATAACAATGTGCAGAATTTTCTTATCAATTGTATTATTAGTATTATTAATATTTCCATTTGATTTATGTGGAGTTTCATTTCCATCATATTTAGTATTTGGACATATTAATATGAGTTTAAAATATTTAATAAGTGGAGGTATATTCTTAGTTGCTTCCTTAACAGATTCACTAGATGGATATATAGCAAGATCTAGAAACTTAGTTACTGATTTTGGTAAAGTTATGGATGCTATAGCTGATAAAGTATTAGTTAATGGTGTTTTAATTGCATTAGCTTGTAATGGAACTATTACATCAGCTATTCCTGTTATTATTGTTACAAGAGATATATTTGTTGATTCAATTAAGATGGTTGCCGGATCTAAAGGTAAAGCAGTTGGTGCATCAGTTTTAGGAAAACTTAAAACTATTTGTATGATGTCAGGTTTAACTTTAACATTCTTCTATAATATTCCATTTGAATTAATTAACATTGATGTTGCTAATGGATTATTATATATTGCAACAATCTTATCAATTATAAGTGGTATTCAATATTATCTTGTAAATAAAGATGCATTTAAAGACAAGTAATACTTGTCTTTTTTTAAAGGGTGATATAAATGAGTAAGGTAGGTATGGTTGTACTTAACTATAATGATTATAAGACAACTAGAATAATGTTAGATACAATTAAATCATATAGATCTATTGATAGTATTGTTGTAGTAGATAATAATTCTACTGACAATTCTTATGAACTATTAAAAGAATATAATAGTAATAAAATAGATGTAATAAAATCTAAATCTAATAATGGTTATTCTGCAGGTAACAATGTAGGTATTAAACATTTATTAAAAAAACATAAAGTCGATTATGTAATAATATCTAATCCTGATATTATTGTTGAAAGTGAAGTTATAACAGCTTTAAAGAAAGAGATGGATAAGCATGCTAGCATTAAAGTATTAGCTCCAACTATATCTGAACTTGATACCATTAAAAGAGGGTGGATGTTACCAACTTACTATGGAGAAGTAATTACTATATGTAATACTAAACAAAGATTTCATAAAGACTATGGATTATATGATGAATCTCATTATAAAGATAAATTATCTAAAGTAGATGTTGTATCAGGTTGTTTCTTTATGATTAGAGCAGATGTATTAAAAGAAATTAATTATTTTGATGAAGGTACATTCTTATATTATGAAGAAAATATCTTAGGACATATATTAAAAGATAAAGGATATGATACATATATATTAAATGATGTACAAGTAATACATAATTTATCAGTAAGTGTTGATAAATCTATTAAGAAATTAAACAAGTATAAGATTTTAATTAAATCATTAATGTATTATGAAAAAACATATAATAAAAGAAATATCTTTAGTATGTTTATATTAAAAGTATTATATGGATTATCATTAACAATTGCTTATATAAAGAATCTATTTAGATAGGTTCTTTTTTTATTGAATATTATTTTTTATTATACCTATTTATGATAAAATTAATATGGTGATAATATGATTGGTTTTCTATTTACTGCAGTAATATTCTTTTTAATTGTAAGAACAATTATCAAAAAAGAAAATGAAATTAATAATCCTTTTGGAAATGTAACAATTCCTGAAAAAGAAGGTTTTGCAAATACTCCTGAAATGTATAATCAAAGTATTAACAAATTAGCTAATGAAGTTATTACTGAAGAATTAAAACAACAAGGATATAGTATGTTTGATTCTACAATGGAAGTAGAAATAAAGAAAAGCATACTAGGCTTAATAGTTGGTGTTATATTCTTTATTGCTAATATGATGCTTATGTTTAGAATAAATGATGTTATTGCAGGATTATTAATGTTTGCAACTATTATTCCAGCTATTATCATGGTAACTAGATATAATTTAAAAAAGAGTATATATAAACAATTCCAAGCAAGAGAAGATGAAAACATGGAATATATTATTAACTCTATGATTCAAAGAAAAGTAAATAGAATACCTTTCATATTAGGTAGAATACTTATAATAATCGGTTTATTTTTTATTCCATATATAGCATTTAATAATGAAACATTTATATATGAAAAAACAAATGGTGGCTATGCCTTAAGATATTATGTAGGATCTAATTTACCTGAAAATGTAGAAGTTCCATCAGAATATAAAGGTGAACCTGTTGTTGAAATAAGAGGTAATGTATTTAGAAATTTACCACAAATAAAATCTGTTAAATTACCAAATACTATTCCATCTATTAGAGGTAAAG
>Ga0247611_10007617_pt1 | contig 13528 bp, 10 predicted proteins | sample 177DNAGHGhighgp2_FD_192422 | JGI IMG/M metagenome (GOLD analysis project Ga0247611, IMG submission 192422) | Sheep rumen microbial communities from Palmerston North, Manawatu-Wanganui, New Zealand - 1770 DNA GHGhigh gp2 | ecosystem: Host-associated > Mammals > Digestive system > Stomach > Rumen... | reverse complement strand
TTGGATGATTCCGTGCTCTGGATCTTGGCGATCTCCACCAGCTTTTCCAGCTCCTCCGGTCGCTGCTTCAGATACATCTCCTGCTTACCGGCCTCCTTGTAGATGGCCGCCACCAGGCCAAGGACCTCCGAATCCCATTTCTGCTGGCGGTATTGGCTGTAATTGAACTCTCTCATATCCTTACCTCGTTATTTGTTCCCTTATATCTTACCCATATTTAAGGGAATCGTCAAGCCGTTAAGGGAATATTTCCTTAAAAGCATGCTTGTTTTAAGGGAAAACATGTCGCATCATACCACATGCTTTTGGCGTCGGATCGCGTCATAGTCGAAGTACGGCTTCTTCTCCTGCTTCCCCCTGAATCCCAAATCCTCTCCTGACCACAGTTCATACGCCTTGCCGATCCTTTGTATCCGCTTATGCACCGCGCTGTGGGTGGCAAAGCCCACCTGTTTTGCTATCTGTTCCAGCGTCAGCCTCCGGCTCCGCAGGTAGATGATCTGCTGATCCATGGGGGACAGCGTGTCATAGAAAGCCTTGCCGTGCAGATCGGCAACGACTTCTTCCTCCGTATCGTCCTCCGCCGCCAGGCTCATCAACTTGTCATGATGAGAAAAGTTCGTGTTCTCGACGATGACCCCATAGTAGACATCAGGATGCTTCGTTCGCCAGTGATACCACTCCCGCCAGAAAGTGCGCAGCCGATGGTTATGGTTCTTTGTTTCCAGGTTGAAATCCTCCTCGCAGGGCGTCGATCGGCATGTCTCGAGGATCATATCTAAATCAGAACCAAGAAACTCATAGTAGATCGCAACTTCTACCATCTCTTGAGCGTCAATTCTGGAAGGGATGGGTTGTCTTGATTCACATTCAGGCGGAGCGAACAGTTCTGCGTTCGTTTTCATGAAGCTGAGTTCTTTCGCCAAGGGTATCCAAAGATCTGTCTGGTGGGCCACGATCCATTGAGGAGCGTAACGGGAGTAGAAGCCTATCCAGCCCTTCATGCCCAGGGCGAACCAAGCAAGACGGGCAAAGGCTTCGTGGATGACGCTTCTGAACAGATTGCTTTCAACAAACTTTAGGTCTGCTGGCTGAAAGAACAGTTGGCTTGGTTTTCGCGGCAACCGCTTGCCATGCTTTTTCAAAAATTCCAGAAACTCTTTGGGCAGACAGTAATACGCAGGAATGAGCTCACTGTTCCTGATCACATGCTCAGCCCCATCCGGCAGCTCAATAACGATCCGATCATCTTCCAACACGCGCAAATTCAAAGGGCGTGAGCCTCCTTTCCCAAGCTTACGCCCTCATCATACCAAACTAATTGTCCCATTTGCAGGACAGCAGGGACCTTCCACACATATAGTCCTATAAACCGTGCAGATAGCAAGAACAGCCACCAACGGAGTTCATTCTCAACACAACTTTCGCAGCAAATCACAATTGCTGCTGAATTCATAAAAATTATGCCATCACAATTTGATATAAAAAACACCCGACTGAGTTAAAACGTGATTGGTTTCTCTCTTTTTCCTTCTCACTTGCCGACCTCACTTTCACAGTCAAGTGGATTTACTGTGATTTTGAAAAAACGGATGCCGTTGCAAAAGATGAAGCTTGACTAATTCGGAGCTGGCTGTTGTTGGAGGGACCTTGAGTTCCACGAGTTCTCCTTATTTCATTTTGTCCTTTCCAAAAACGGTGAGTTTCGATATAATATGTTTTAACGTAAGGATTATTATTGTTCGATACACCGAAACGCATTGCCGCCATGGAAGTCAAGATCCGCATGGAAAGCAGCTGAACCGACAGATGGAGATGAATGCGGAAGTGAAGAGATTGAGGAAGGAGTTAGGAACAATATGAATACCAATAATATGAGTTTATCTGAAATGATAACTTATTCTACGGTGCTTATTAAATGTGATTATGCCAATGGGACATCGGGAAGAGGTACGGGGTTTATTATCAATCTTTGTCACGATCAGGAAAAAGGCACGTTTTATCCTGTGCTGGTTACGAATAATCATGTAGTTGATAATAGCATAAGAACTGAATTCCAGTTTTGTCAAGCGGATGAGGAAGGGAGGCCGCTTGATACAATTCCATACACAATAAATTATAGCGGAAATGCCTGGGTACATCATCCAGATCCAAGTGTTGATTTATGCGTATTGTTCATAGGGGAGATGCTAAGAGAGTTAACCAAAAAAGGTGAACGTATTTATTATATCCCCCTTGAGACCTCACTGATTCCAAGTTCTGATAGACTGGGGGAACTACTTGCAATTGAAGATGTTATCATGGTTGGATATCCAATAGGATTGTCTGATGAATACAATCATAAACCGGTTATTCGTAGAGGTATAACAGCAAGTCATCCTAAAAAAGATTACCAAGGGAAAAAAGAAACGTTACTTGATATGGCATGCTATCCAGGATCGAGTGGTTCTCCGGTTTTTATCCTCAATCAGGGATCCTATTCTACATCTACTGCGTTAACAGTTGGGAGCAGGTTATTACTGCTTGGAATATTATATGGAGGTCCACAGTTTAGCGTAAAAGGGGTGTTACAGTTTTCCAATCTCCCCAATATGCCAGCACCTATAACAAGCATACCCATTAATCTCGGGATCATGATTAAGGCTGAACGAATCTTGGAATTTGAAACCATGATTAGATCGGGAGAGGGAGGGAAACAATAATGGATCGCATGAAGTTTGAGACGCCGAATATGGTGGCGGGGAATGTGGAGAAGATCGGGGCACTGTTTCCGAATTGCATTACCGAGGCGTTGGATGAGGAGAAAAGCACGCCGGAGAAAAAGGTCTATAAGAAGGCCGTCAACTTTGAGCTGCTGAAGCAGATGTTTTCCCCCGAGGCTTTGGCCGGAGACGAAGCATACGAATTCACATGGGTGGGCAAAAAGGCTGCCATCGTGGAGGCCAACAAACCCATCCGCGCCACCCTGCGCCCCTGCCCGGAGGAAAGCGTCAACTGGGACACCACAGAAAACCTCTATATCGAGGGCGACAATTTGCAGGTGTTAAAGCTGCTGCAGGAGAGTTACCTAGGCAAAATCAAACTGATCTATATTGATCCGCCATACAATACCGGCAATGACTATATATATCGGGATAACTTTGCATCCGATGCTGTAGAATACCAGCAAGATCAGGGTCTGTTTGACGATAACGAAAACCGTCTATTCCATAACACTGATACAAATGGTAGATTCCATTCAGATTGGTGTTCTATGATATACTCCCGCTTAATGCTGGCACGAAATCTGCTGACCAATGATGGTGTGATTTTTATTAGTATTGATGATGCAGAAGCTGAAAATCTTCGTAAAATATGTGACGAAGTATTAGGTGAGCAAAACTTTGTAGCATGCTTAGTTTACGACAAAAACAGAAAAAATGACGCAAAGTATTATTCTGTAGGACATGAATACATGCTTGTGTATTTTAAAAGCATGGCAACAATCAATGAATTAGGGATAAAACTTCGAGCTCCAAAAGAAGGAATTGATGAAGTTCGGGATGAGTTTAACAGGTTAAGAAGAGAATATGGTGATGATTGGGAAAAAGTAAATATGGGTTTAAAGAAGCTATATGCTTCATGGCCGGAAGACGATGAGCGAAAACAATTATCTCGGTTTTCTCGAGTTGATGAAAAAGGGCCATATAGGGATGATGGTAACATAAATTGGCCAGGTGGCGGTGGCCCAATGTACGATGTAATTCATCCGTTAACGGGCAAGCCATGTAAAAAACCAATTAGCGGATGGAGGTATCCAACAATACAACGTCTTCAAGAAGAGGTTGAAAAAGGGCATGTTGTATTTGGCCCAGATGAAACTACTGTTCCTCGTGTTCGCTTGAACTTATTTGAACAAGACAAACAGGTTATGAGATCTGTCATGTTCAGTTATGCACAAACAGCGACGCAGGAGTTTAATCGATTATTCAATGATATCAAAGTGTTCGACAATCCCAAACCAACAAATGATATTAAAAAGAACATTGAGTATTTTACTTATGACGATAAGAATGCCATTATACTTGACTTCTTCTCTGGCTCGGGTACTACAGCTCATGCAGTAATGAAACTCAATGCTGAGGATGGTGGCCATCGCAAGTTCATTATGGTCCAATTGCCAGAAAACATGGATCAAAGTATCCAGAAAGCATCAAGTGACAAGAAGGTGGTTTTGAAAAACGCAATTGATTTATGCGACTCACTTCATGCTCCGCATTTGTTAACAGAAGTTGCTAAGGAGCGCATCCGCCGTGCCGGAAAGGAGATCCAGGCGGAGGCTCCGCTGACCACTCAGGAATTGGACGTTGGCTTCCGGGTGCTGAAGCTGGATTCCTCCAACATGAAGGACGTTTACTATGCTCCCGGCGAAGTCTCTCAGGCAGGGCTCCTCGATATGGTCTCCAACATCAAGGAGGATCGGAGCGCCCTGGATCTGCTGTTTGGATGTCTGCTGGAGTGGAACCTGCCCCTGTCCCTGCCCTACCGCAGCGAAAGCATCGACGGCTGTACCGTGCATACCTACAACGACGGGGACCTGATCGCCTGCTTCGACAAGGACATCCCCGACAGCGTGATCCGGGAGATCGCCCGCCGCAAGCCCCTCCGGGCCGTCTTCCGCGACGACAGCTTTGCCGACAGCCCCGCCAAGATCAACGTCTTCGAGCTTTTCAAGCTCCTCGCCCCCGACGCAAGGGTAAAGGTGATTTGAGGTGAATGAAATGATTAACTTAACTGCTATTGCTGAAAAAGAAGAGCTGATTGATAGTTATATTGCAAGATGTGATAGTGTCAACGGAAGCTTCGAGGCAAAAAAACTACAAGAAGAAATAATTGGAGTTTTTGGCAATGAAATATCGAATATTCGTGGTTCATTGAACAAAGGATTTAACGCTATAGGTACTCCCTATGACTCCACAGATTATTGCGGAAACATAAAACTATTGAGGGCAAAATTAGTGAACCACAGAATCAACATCAAACAGGGAAGTGCCTTCGTTAACGATAATAGTGGTAAAGAAGCAAAAAACGGACAAGCTTCTGTAGTAGTCCAACAGTATAATAATCAATCCATGAGTTCCAATGTTTCAGTTTCTATTTCATTGGAGCAGACAATAGAAAACATCAATCAATTGCCTGAGTCAGCACTTTCGGCAGATGATAAAGAATTGTTGGCAGGGAAACTTGCACAGATTTCTGTTGAAAAGGAACCTGAATCCCGCTGGGAAAAGGCCAAAGGCGCGCTCAAATGGATTGCCGAAAAGGGCATTGAAGTTGGCATTGCTGCTTTACCGTATATAGTTCAGGCGCTAACGAAATAAAAGGAGGTTCAATATGGCACAGGGATTGCATATTCCGAAAGATTTGCTGATAGCAGCAAGCGGACTTGATAAAAAAGTGATAGACGCAGATATAGAAAACCGAAGGCTTATTATGATACCAGGGAAAGATGAGATTTGGTATCACGAAGCGCTTGTCTATGTGTTCAAAAAATGGAAAGAAGAGAAAGAAAAGATGTACCCGCCATACTCAGATGAACCTGAGCAAAGCTTTGCAGCAAGAATTCTCAGTCGTTTAGATGATCAAATTGCAGTAGGAAATTTGGAAATGACGTGGAAGAGAAAATTCGGATAACACCAATACACTATTTTATTTATATCAGGCAGCAATTGTGAGGGTATAATTCTTTCCAAAAGCTTCAAAGCAGATGCAACTAAGTCTGTTAGGGGCGTTAATGTTAGGTATTGACAGCTTGTTTTTTGGCGAGGGTAATAGCTACATGATTAATACAAATATTCTGGTTTACCAAGCAAAATCGTTTTATAACGCATATATAGCGCTTGAACAATTCAGTAGGGATAACTCTGACTTGCTATACTATGTTCCAATGATCGTGAATGGAGCATTTTCGATCGAATTGACTTTAAAAGCCATTCTGGCAAAAAATAAAATAGAATATGAAAAAGAACATAATCTATTCAAGCTTTTTAATATGTTGCCTCGAGCCTTTCAAGATGAATTCTTGGATTATATGAATAGTAAAACACCTGAGTACCTGGACACAAATACATTCATAGAAGAGCTGATTCTTATTTCAGACGCTTTTGTATCTTGGAGGTATTCTTATGAAAATACTGCTCCTGCGTTGAATAGTCGCTTCTTATCAGCTTTCGCCAATGCTGCTATCTGTACAATGTTTGCTCATTACAATGTAGATTTGGTTCCTTCTTGCGATGACTCTATATCAGATCAAGAGGTTGAAGAGAAATTTCGTGCCAATCGAGAAAAGAGTATTGAAGCTTTCATGCGGAAACATAAAAATGGTAAGGAGCATCTTCAATGAAACTCCAATTCAAACACCAAAAATTCCAGGCGGATGCGGCGAAGGCCGTGGTGGATGTGTTCGCAGGGCAGCCATACCTGACGCCCAGCTATCTGATCGACCAGGGGCGAAGCGCGCAGCATCAATGGGGCGAGGAAGTGTTCTCCACCGGATGGCGGAACGAGCGGATCGTGCCGGAGCTGACGGACGCCATTATATTGGAACATATCAAGAAGATTCAACAGGATAATCAGATCGCGCCGTCCCCGCGGCTGGAGGGCAGGTATAACCTGACCATCGAGATGGAAACGGGCGTTGGCAAGACCTACACCTATATCAAGACCATGTATGAGCTGAACCGGGCGTATGGCTGGAGCAAGTTCATCGTGGTGGTGCCCAGCATTGCCATTCGGGAGGGTGTGTACAAATCCTTCCAGGTGACCCAGGAGCATTTCGCCGAGGAATATGGGAAGAAGATCCGGTTTTTCATCTATAACTCCGCCCAGCTGACGGAGATCGACCGGTTTGCTTCGGACAGCGCCATCAACGTGATGATCATCAATTCCCAGGCGTTCAATTCGAGCAAAAACCAGAATATTATTTCCAGGAGACTGGATTCTTTCCGCAGCCGTCGTCCCATTGACATCATCGCCAAGACCAACCCGATCCTGATCATTGACGAACCTCAATCCGTGGAAGGTGTTAAAACAAAGGATAACCTGAAGCAGTTTAATCCTCTGTTCACCCTGCGCTACTCCGCCACCCACAAGGCGGACAGCATATACAACATGGTCTACCGGCTGGACGCCATGGAGGCGTACAACAAGCGGCTAGTGAAGAAGATCGCCGTAAAAGGCATCACCGAGACCGGCACCACCGGCACGGAGGGGTTCGTATATCTGCAAAGCATCAACCTTTCCAAGGCGGACCCCACGGCCACGATCCAGTTTGACTGCAAGAGCGGGACTACGATCAAAAAGATCACCCGCACCGTGGGCATTGGGTACAACCTATATGACAACTCCAACGGCATGGAGGAGTATCGGAACAACTATACCGTCAGCTTCATCGACGGCCGGGACGATTCCGTTTCCTTCGTCAACGGGCTCAAGATCTTTGCGGGGGACGTGATCGGCAAGGTCAGTGAGGACCAGATACGGCGCATACAGATCCGGGAAACGATCCTTTCGCATATCGAGCGGGAACGCCAGCTGTTCCATAAGGGGATCAAGGTGCTGTCCCTGTTCTTCATCGACGAAGTGGCTCATTATAAGCAGTATGACGCGGCGGGGCAACCTTTCAACGGCGTCTATGCGAACATGTTTGAAGAGGAATACGCCGCCATCATGGGTTCCTTCCAGATTGGGCTAGAGGATGAGGACTATGTCCGCTATCTTCAGTCCATCCAGCCGAAGGACACCCATGCGGGCTATTTTTCCATCGACAAGAAGGGACACATGACCAACAGCAAATTGGGCGACAAAAAGGAGAAAACTTCCGACGATATTGACGCCTACGATCTGATCATGAAGAACAAGGAACTGCTGCTGGACCGCGACCCGAAGCGGTCTCCGGTACGGTTCATCTTTTCCCACTCTGCCCTCAGGGAAGGATGGGACAATCCCAACGTGTTCCAGATCTGCACCCTGAAACAAAGCGGCAGCGAGGTCCGCAAGCGTCAGGAGGTTGGTCGCGGCCTGCGGCTTTGTGTCAATCAGGATGGAGAGCGACAGGATGCAAATGTGTTGGGGAACGATGTGCAAAAGATCAACGTGCTGACGGTCATTGCCAGCGAGAGCTATGAGAGCTTTGCCAAAGGGCTCCAGTCTGAGCTAGCCGAAGCGGTGGCCAGCCGTCCGAAGGCTGTTAAACCGGAACTGTTCATCGGCAAGGCCATCACGGACGTCGATGGGAACACGGACGTTATTACCGAAAACATGGCTCTGGAACTCTGGATGCACTTGCGGATGCAGGGGTACATCGACAGGGAAAATGCATTAACGGATCAGTATTACGAGAACAAGACCAACGGGACGCTGCTAATGCCCGAAGGGATGGAACCGTATCAGGATTCCATCGTGCAGATACTGGATTCCGTGTACAATGCGGCCGCTATGCAGCCTGAGAATGCCCGCGCCAATAACGTGGAGCTTTCATTGGATCGTGAGAAGCTGGAGATGGTAGAATTCAAAGCCCTGTGGGAGCGGATCAATCACAAGTCGGCCTATGTGGTGGACTTTGACTCAAATCAGTTGGTCAAAAATGCTGTACAGGCACTAAACACGAAGCTGCGAATCCCCAAGATTCTTTTCCGAGTGGAGCAGGGATCTATGGAACGAATCACTTCCAGGGAGAGTCTACAGGCAGGCGAAGCATTCACTCGGGAAAGAAGTGCACATCCCTATGCCAGCGAATACACGGCAAGCGTCAGTCAAGGTGTCAAATATGACCTTGTTGGAAAAATGGTAGAGGGAACAGGGTTGACGCGGAAAACCATTGTGGAGATCCTGATGAAGATTGATCAGCCGGTGTTTAATCAGTTCAAGGATAATCCGGAGGAGTTCATCCTGAAATCGGCGGCCTTGATAAGTGAGCAGATGGCTACGACCATCATTGAGCACATCACCTATAATGTGCTGGAAGAGCACTATGACATGGATCTGTTTACCGATGCCACGATCAAGGGTAAGTTGGGCATAAATGCGATCAAAACCAATAAGCACTTGTTTGATCATGTGGTTTTTGATTCCAACGTGGAGAAAGAGTTCGCTGAGGAGTTGGATATCAATACTGACGTGGCTGTGTATGTGAAGCTTCCCAGCGGGTTCTTTATCTCAACGCCGGTAGGCAAGTACAACCCCGACTGGGCCATCGCCTTCTATGAAGGCAGTGTGAAACACATCTATTTTGTGGCAGAAACGAAGGGCGATACAGACTCATTACAGCTAAGAGAAGTTGAGGGGTTCAAGATCGCTTGTGCACGCAAGCATTTTGCGGCAATCAGTAACGGAGATGTAGTATATGATGTGGTGTCTACATATGGTGATCTTCTTGAAAAGGTTATGCGATAGTAATTGAGGACTTGAGAGGAAAAGAATGATTGAGATCAGGGGAAAAGATAAAGAAAAAGACCTTCAGAAAATCGAGGCTCAAGATGGGCAGGATAATCTGGAGCAGGAAACTCGGGACCTGACGGATGATGAAAAGATCGACATCGTGGCTCGTCGGATACTGGAGGAATATCGCGAGGCCTTTTTGGAGTTAGCAAAATAAGGGTGTTTTTATATCATTTTTGATCAGAATGCATCAACAAGCAGGCCCCAGCTTCTGGGGGCAACGCTTTCTATCAACAGAAGACCATATTCGCTAATTGCTCGGCATTGATTTCACCAGATTTATATCTTTCTAGTTCTTTTAAATAATCGTATTCACATTCTTTAACCTTTATCTTTCCCTCAAAACCAACCTCCTCTTTATATCGCTTTAGGCCATCATTTAGCTTTTCGATAAGATAATCTAGAAAACGCTTTCTCCAGAGCTTGAGATGAGCAGCTCTATATAATAGATAACTTTCACTAAGATGCTGATTGCTTCCATTGCGACCATACCAAAAGATTTTCTTTGTATATTTCAACAGAAGAAACTCGTTTCTCCTAATATGCTCTTCGGAGTTATACTTTCCTTGAAGTTTAGAATCAACAATAAAGTTAGTCGAATTAAGGATGTTGATTCGTGCTATACGACGAAACAGATTAATAAAATAGTACCTACTAAGCCCAATCTCTTTCAAATCAAAGCATATAATACGTTTTTTATCAATCGAAAAAGATATTCTCTCTCCAGAAGTGTTTTCTCCCCAAAAGTAATATTTTGTTTGGAAAAAGATGCTTCTTTTTGAATGAATAGGTTCAAACGATAAACCTACGTAATCACCTTCATCGTTCTTCCATAATACTATCTCCAGATAGGCTTTCCCATTTACAACCAAGTACCAAGTAATCTCATCTAACAGTTTATCAAAATCATAGTCATCCCATCTATAGGTTCTAATAGACAACAAGTTTTCCAAAGAATCTTTTGCTGGCTCAACGAAATAAAAGCAATTCCTGTTCTCTTTGGGCGACAAACATATAGAGAAGGAATTGGTTAGATCCCTTAATAGCATATCGGTATAAAGGCTGTTTTTGTACTTCTTAAGGCCGTTTACGCATTGCGGGCTTTGCCTAGATGAATGAAGAGCATTATTCTGGCATTTCATTTATATCTTTCCCCCAATCAAACCTTCCATAATATTGTTTATCTGGTTCCATTAGTTTATTCAGACAAGAAACTATATAAATATCTTCGGTTGGATGGCTAAAACCTGTTTGATCAAAATAGTCACCACAAAAAGTTTTTAGCAATCGGCTGGCCGTCTTAAGAGATTTCCGCCCATATTCATGATACTCATATTGACAATTGCTTGAATCTTTCATGGCCTTTGCAATACGAAGATCCCAATCTGTATTAATTATATCTCGATTTCCTATTCCATGTAATATGTTCCATCGGAGTTCAATTATTTCCGGGATTCTTTCAATGAAATCTTTGCCAGCCTTAGTTGTCATAAATTGCTTTGTCTCAAGTTCAACTAGTTTTCTCCATTCTGTGTTGTTTGTAAATTCACCCCAGATAATGGCATAAGAACATATTTTGGCGTATTCAACATATGGTGCTGACGCCACATAAAAGATTCGATTCTGCAAATATTCTTCTTTGTGTTTAATCAAATCACTTCTGATGTATTCTTTGTAAAGAATTGCCAATTTAATAAACTTTGAATGCATTTTTTTAAATTTATCAAAATCGTTATTCTCAATAGATTGAATTAAATACTCACATATGCTGTTGTAGCATCCTCCAAGAAAATCCGGATGCTTTTCGCGGTTTTCCCAATTTTCAATTGCAAATTCTTCACTGTACTTAATAATGCTTTCAATATATTTTTCAAACAGATTTTCCTGTTTTTTTGTGAAGGTATCAAAATAACTTTCGTCCCAAATAACCACTCTTTCCTTGTGCGCTTCTTCCAGTTCAGAAATGATCACTTTTACAATTTGCAACAAAGGTTCACATTTGGATCGCATTTCAAAATATCGACATAAGGCAATAATAGCAAGATCGTTATGACCTGCTTCGCCCATTTTGGTTCCAAGATCAAAAATGCCTAAAAATACGCTTTCTAGTATTTTAAGGACTTCATTGCAATAATCAAATAGCTCTTTTGCAACAATCTGTTTAATATACCAATCTGGCGTAATTCTGCTCTGCTCAATATCTATTTCATCTTTTACACGAGTGAAGATATCTTTTACTGGCTGGTTATTATAGAATCTGTCATTTGAAATAGCAATAGTCGCAGAATCCGCAATCTCGATCGCATTGTTTTGTATTGTGCAAATGTCAATAGTTGTCAGATTGTGATCAATTTCCACAATCAAGCTTAGAAAAGCTAATGATACTGCATCCACAATAGCAATTTGGATGTCTCGATTGTTTTGAGGACTTTCATCAGATTGAAGCAGAGAAAGTATGTTTTCTTTTATGATGTTCAACTGCTTAATCCAAAAAGGTAAGGAATAACCTTCCGTTGCGTATTTTGAGGATTCAGAAGTTAACAGTAAGTACGAATACAGATTATTATAATCTTTGTCTCTATATAGCTTGCTAAGACAAACATCGTTTATTTCTATAATTGCTTCCTCAAACCATGTAAAGTTCGTTTGTTTATCCGGTTGCAGTGCCGTACCAGTTTTCGTATGGACTTGAACTTCTTGATCCGAAGTCACATGCCACTGCTTATAAACAGCTTCTTCCGCATACCAATTAGAGTCGAAAGGAATACGAGTTTTTATCTTCCAATATCGATGAAGCAAAATCATATTGTTTTTCATGAACTGGACCATTGCGGCATTGTTGTTTGGCGCATTATTCTGGTTATAAAAAGCTATATCTTTTAATGTTTCCAATTGATTTGAAACAACTTTTTGCAAATGATGTTGAAAGCTAACATCTTCACCAACATAACTATGCTTTGTTGTCTTTTCTATTGTGGAAAAAATAATAGGATATATATTTTCAGACAGTCTAAAAGAATCTGATAATTGGTAAGTTCGATTTCTTGTTATGCTAAATGTCACAATAAGATGAACAGATAATGATAGAAAGGCTACCATAGTAACATGATATGGATACCTTATTGTGACACATTCAACTAACAGAATGCTTCCAAATACAAAAAAGCCAGTAATATGTTTTATGCTTCTATTTGTAATTACATCTCTATGAAATGCGTCAGATATAGTTTTGGGAGCGTTAGAATAAACTTGAGAATATATGGAAGCAATGCTTGAATAATGCAACCCCAGAATAACACCTGCTACGCCCATTCCCCCAATAATGATGGCTATAATAGCATTGCCTTCTATAAAGTTTGTAGATCCCTGTTTGTTATAGTTTATCAAAAGAGAATCAGCATAATACAGAATGAACGCAACAAGTGAATATAACAAAACTTGTGATACAATAGTTTTTAAAGTATAAACAAAAACAGAACACCCCCTTTTGATGCTTTCTATTTTACAGGTGCATCGATATCGAATCGTATTAAGAATAAACCTTATTCTTGATATTAATGCTCGTATTATCCAGTAAAGTTTCTTATTCATATGATCCTCTTATCGAAACATTTTTTGTGGTTTCGCCTGAATTTATTGAAGAATTCGCTTTCCTAAGTCGTGTTGACCCACATAATATAAATCTTCAGAACCCATTTAATTCTATTGGTGCTGCTAAGAAGAGGCACACATATAGTTTTACACTTTTAGCTGCAGAATGCAATAGTTTCGGCTAATCTTGGGTAACAACCAAGATTAGCCGATGTTTTCTCCCGTAATGTGTTCTTCAAAGGGAGGCCTTCACTATGCCGGCGGAACCATTGGCCCTCCGTCAGGCTATATCCCACAGGACCGTCACGGTGTCGGAGACCTGAATGTCGTCCGGGTCGATATCGATATCAAAGCCGGCTGCCTCGTCGGCGCATTCCTTGGCCATAAGCATGCGGTTCATGGGCTGGATCTCGAAGTCGATCCGGTCCCAGGAATAGTCGATGCTTTGGATGTCCTTCAG
>Ga0247611_10007615_pt1 | contig 13535 bp, 14 predicted proteins | sample 177DNAGHGhighgp2_FD_192422 | JGI IMG/M metagenome (GOLD analysis project Ga0247611, IMG submission 192422) | Sheep rumen microbial communities from Palmerston North, Manawatu-Wanganui, New Zealand - 1770 DNA GHGhigh gp2 | ecosystem: Host-associated > Mammals > Digestive system > Stomach > Rumen... | reverse complement strand
ATCAGGAGCGGTAAGCGTTACCTTGCCAGCCACAACGGTTGTCTCTCCGCCGTCCATTGTGGCTCTGAGTGTAAGCGTTCCGTTCCGTCCGCTCCAAACCTGATCCGCCTGCGGTACCGCCGATACCAGTTGAGTATATCTTGACACACCCTGTGGGGACGCGCTGACCGTAAACTTACGGTTGCCATCCCAGCTCGCGCTCAACTGGGTGGCCTTGCTAAAAGTTATTGACGGGCTTCCTGTCGTTGGTGTACCCCGTTTCCACAGTTTGAGTGTATTCCCGTCAACTTCCGCTTTTGTAATCATTCCGTTAAAATCGTTAAAGCCAAGTGAAAGCGTTGATCCTGGGGTGGAACCGTTTATTTGAATACCTGAAGAGCTTAGCAGTTGAAGATTGCCGCCGGAAACAAGCGCGCCATGTGTAAACATTGCAATGCCGTTTTGAACAGACATTACACCATTTAGTGTCGTTGTTCCGGACATTCTGATTCTATCTGCATTTATCAAAGCCTCGCTTGAACCATTCTCGTTGATCCTGGCAATGATCTCAGCCTTGCTCGTCCGTTTCTCGGCATACAACGCAGCTGAACTGCTTGTCGCTGCCAGACCCGCCTGCATCCGTTTGTATGCGTCCCGTACATACAGATTAGCAGTGCTTGATGTGAGATACAGTCCTGCTTTCAGCTGAGTATACGCCTCGTCTACATACAGATGTGCAGTGCTTGCAGTGAGCTCAAGACCTGCCTTCAGCCTTTTGTATATGTCCTCTGCGTATATGTGCTGATACGTACTGTTTCTCAGTCCGGCTCCACCACTGCGGAACTTACGCTGACTTACCCTTGAAATCGGATCCCGTTTCTCACTCCCTTCAGACGTGATTGTGATCTGTTGACCTTTCTTCCACGTCATCCGTGACGAGTTTACGGGAGCCTTATAACTGTTGCCTTCACGGGTAATGGTAACCATGTCGCCGGCTTCCATGCTCCAGTCCGCAAACGTGTCTGCGGAAAGCGGATGATATTCCGGCGTTGCGTTCACCTGATCATAAATAGGCTTCAGTGACGCACCTGTTGTCGCCATTAACTCACCCCCCTTAGTATCGGATTATCCTGTATAAGGTATCCTTCACTTCCGGTACCGTATGTCTTATCGTTTCCGGACTGAGTGTCACGGTTATACAGTTTCGTAACCTTTTTCGTCTGGTACCAGCACGGATTAAATTCGCTGTATCCGGTTGCCTCGTACGATTGATCCGTATTCCGGAACCATACAAACTCAAGCTTTCCGTCCCTGTTGAACTTTACATTACTGCCGGCAGCTTCAGCAATCCAGTGCAGGACTTCCCGCATTGTGGCGTTCTGGAAATCTTCCGGCTCCATTGTGATCTTTGCAGTACTGTTTATAAATTTCGATGACTTGTACTCAACGTTCAGATAATTGCACATCTTTACAAACAGGTTGCTGATCGTTGTCGGGTACGTCACGCCGAGCGTTGCAGCTGAAGGCATGTCCTTATCAAACTTCTGCATGTAATCATAGCATGTCATATTGATCCGGAGCGTGTCCGGTGCTTTCGGACGTTCAGCAGTAAAGTACCCAAGCGGGACAAACTCGTAGATCTTCCTGTCACCATTCCTGTATATCATGAGCCGTCGTGTTGACTTATTATACACAAACCCACGACCGACCCACGACTTTACCTTGTTCGTCATGAATGCCGTAAGTTTCTTTCCGGAAGTAATATTCTGTCCGTTTGCGTCATTATATACTGCGAACCTTCCATCGTCGCTGAAGCACCACACTTCACCGTTATACGCAAGTATGCTCTTTACTGCGAAACTCGGCTGGACCGCAACCGGAGCGTCATTACGCACAACAAAAGGATATCCGCTGTTGCCAACGTACGTTGCGTATGTCGTGATAATCATCACGTTTCCACGGGCACTGTATGTGTCTTCCTGAAGCAATACGCCGAGCGTCGCCAGGAAGTCGCCAAACGTGTATCCGTTCAGCAGACGCTTGTCATTGAAAATGCTGAAGTCGATCTCATTGCTCGGAGTCTGCCCGATTGCGATATCCTGCTCACCATTGAAGTTGTCATGGAATTCAATGCCGGTATCTACGCTGATATCATCGTCTGTAAAAACGCAGTCGGGGAATATCAGCAATGCTTTCTGGTCATTGCCATTCCGTACCGCCTCGTGGAATGCGTCACTGCACGGATACATACCGCTCCTCCTTAATACTCAATGAATTTCAGCTTCAGATCAAATACGGCGATATCCGGTCTTTCCGGAAGATAGTAATGATTCTTTCCTGTCCGGTCACCAACGTAATAATCGCCGGTATACTTCTCTGAAAAATCCCGTGGATCCGGGGCGGTCAGCTTAAACTTCGGACTTTTGCATGCCTTCAGGATCCTCTCAAGCATTTCCCACTCAATGGCATTCCACTTGAACTCATAGTTGATCTTCGTAGCTACGTATGCCCGATGCAGGAGACCTGTTGCGTCACGACTGCCAGATGTGTCGAGGTCGCCAACCTGGTACGTCCACTCGGACGGGTCGGGGATATTTACACCCCCGACCCTGAGTCCAAGTGCATAATTGTAATGGAACAACATTGTGCTTCTCCTCCTTCACATTATCAACCGCCGTCACCGAACGCTCTTGCCGCGGCTTCCGCAGCTCTGCGACCAACCATTCCGAGATCAGACGTGGGAGATATGTTCACGCTCCACTCCTTATTGAGCAGTTTTGTCAGCTGCATAACCACGGACCGGAGTTCGGACACGACATCAGCGTTACCTTTCTGCACACCGGACGCAACGTTATCAGATTCCTGCTGGTTGTTTTTCCGCTCGGTATAAATAACCTCGGTGGGTTCGTTTACGGGTGTGTTATGCGACCAGTTCACATCGGATACAACCATGCCGGCAGCACGGGTGGGCATATTGCGAGGATCCCATTGTGAAGGAACCATGCCACGATTAAAGCCTTCGCTATCGAGATTGTAGTCAAGTTCTTTCAGGACCTGGTTATACATATCCTCTCCGAACCTGTCTATAATCTGTTGTTTTTCATAATCGCTCATTGCGGCGTCTTCCATTGCGGAATTAATAGCGTTTACGACTTTATCGTGAGCTTCCGTTGCGTCAACGACTGGGTCAATTGTAATTGGGATCTCGTTTCCTTCATCGTCCAGATCGATCCACTCTTCAACTGTTGGCAGACTGCTGAAATCAATCTCTGGTTTAACGGATACGGTCTGCTCTTCTGTTTCAGGGATTTCATACTTCGGGAGCCAATCAAACGGATCAGCGTCTTTGATATCGAATTTTGTTCCTTCCACCCCGTCTTTAATTTCTCCGCCAAAGTATTCAAGGTAATGATCAACATACGGTTTAACTTCTTCTTCATTTAAACCAAATGCGTCCATAATAAGTTTTGTGGCGTCCTCTGTATTGCCAAATATGTCGGCAATATTCATATAAAGATTTTGTTTGGACGCATCAGACAAAAGATCCCAAAGAGAAATGCCAAGGGACTCAGTTGCGGTTGTTATCATCCCTGTCGGATCAAACGTTTTGTTGTAACCAAGGATAGTTGTGAGCCAGTTCTGGAGAAATTCGCTACCCTTTCCGCTTTCAGACGCATGTTTCAATCCTTCATTAAATGCAGAATCGACCCAATACCATAGCCTATCAACCTTTGGTGCTGTTTCTTTAAGGACAGTTTCATCAATATCCTGACCATATGCTGCACGAAGAAGATTTCCCCAGTATTCTTTCATTATCGCAATGGACGGAGCGAGTTTTTCTTCGACGGCTTTTTTATATCCTTCAGGCGTTTTGAGTTGTTCAATCTGAGCAAGAAGGTCTTTTGCGTCTTTTTCATAATCATCTGCAATTTCTTTCTTACCCTGTCTCCTTGCGTCATTTGCTGCAGCCTGTGTTTTTGCAGCCAGGTCTGTCATGTTTTCAATGTCTCTCTGAACAAGACCTTCTGCCTCAGTAGTCCACTGATCAATCAATTCTTTCTCACGCTGAATTTCAGCAAGTGCCGTATCACGGTCTTCGATGTTCTTAACCGAGCTAAGACCGCTCAGAAGATCCGTCCGTTGCTTGTATTCTCTCTTTAGCCTGTCTGCTTCATCGAGAATATTCATTTGTCTCTTCATGAGTGCAAGGGCTGCTTCTTGTTCGGACTCAGTAAGACCTTCCTTTTCGCCTTTTGCAATGTACCCGGCGAGTTCTTTACCTATTCCGGTAAAGTAGTCCTGAACATCCTGGGCTGCCTTATGTGCGGTTTCCTTGAGTGTCGTATTGATTTCATTTCCTTCGGAATCCGTAAATGTAAATTCACTCAGCGTGAAATCAAGTGTATTAAGATTCGTGTTAATGAGATTGTTTAAAGCAGTAATAGCACTTTGAGCGTCCGTAGCAGCCTGAAGGATCGCCTGAATTTTATCTCCTTCCGGAACATCCGCATCAATCGTAATTGTTGCTTTATTGAGAGATTCGCTAAATTTGGTAATTTCCTCGTTCAGTTTATTCCTTGCCAGGTCTTCATTCTGAATCATCTGATCAATCATGTTGATCTGTCCGACAACGTCAAACGTAAATTGTTTCTTTACGAATGCCTCAATTTCATCGGCAGTCCTATGAAGATTTCCCCATTTTGAAATATCAGCTGCGTCTTTCTGCCCTTCAATCCATCCATAGATTGTTCCAACTACGCCGATTCCAATGCCAATTACAACACCCATCGCGCCACCGGCAGGGCCTGCAATGGCGTTCCCGATCAGCCATCCGCCAAGAGCAGATGCAAGCGTACCGCCAATGGAAGCAAGAATATCTCCGGTATCAAAGAATCCTTTCTTTCCTGCTTCAAATCCGCCACCGTACGCAAGCTCAAATCCAATTTTAATACTTTCAAGTCCTGCGATAATTCCGCCGAGTTTTCCGAGAATTCCTTTGAATGCCTTGCTGAATTTCCATCCGAGCAAGATGGCACCTGCCGTTTTAAGCAGCTCCGGAATTCCACCAAGATGATCGTCAATGAATGCAACAACTTCCCTAACTCTATCGCTAAATTCGCCGACTTCCTCAAACATATTTTTATATTCTTCGGCTGTTTTTCCTGTACCGCCACTGCCACTACCAGAATTCTTGCTCTGGATAATGTTCAGTTCATCCCAGTCAGCAAGCAGATCTTTCATTGCCTTGCTGGCCCCTTTGGCGTTTTTCTTTTGCTTTTCAAACGCTTCCGCAGTTTCCGGCAAAGCTCTTGTCCATGTTTTCTGTCCGTTCAGCAACGCAAAGAACTGATTCAGATAATTAATTCCGGTAATGATCCAGTTTACAACAATCTGAAGATATGGGATTAGAGCCTGAATCGCCGGGGCAACCGCTGCACCGATACTGTTCTTCATCTGCTGAAGAGCGGTAGCCGCATCATCCATTGCAGAAGCAAATGTACCACCGATTGCTTTACTATACTGATATACGTTCTGCACGCCTTCCGTAAAACCGGAAGTAATATGTTTAATGACAGAACGAAGCATCCTGTACTTGGCAATCTGCTTAAGTCTTGAAATCATGCTGGAAATTGTCGGGAACAATCCTTTCATTCCGTTTTTGAAATCGTTCCAAGCTCCTCTCATGCCTGATGTGGATGCAGTCAATTGCTCGACTTCTTCTCTAAGTCTCTGTATTTGTGCGATTGTATTTGCAATCTGATCGCCGGTCATTTTCCCGGACGATACACCTTCATATAGCTTGTCCGTAAGGGAACTGATTTTCATATTAAGCAGATCAATTTCGCTGCCTTTTTCAACAAGGTTGTTTACCCACTCAATGTTCTCTTTTGCAGAATCAGCAATAGTAGTATTCCCTGTTGAATTGTTCCATTGACGCGCAAATTCAATCGCCGGATCGAACCCAGCAGTATCACCTGCTGACGTTCGCAGTTCTTCCATGCTTTGTGCAAAGTCTCTTGTTGCCGCGGCAGCTTCTGACATTTCCTCTGCTGATTCGGAAACGGTTCCTTCGCCGATAATAAAATCCGGTTTCCACTGTTCGCCAAGATCACGCCATTCACTCAACATATTTTCAGGACTGACTCCGCCGTCGCCAAGGAGCAACGGTGCCTGTCCCGCAGGCAAATGGAAACTCTGCATGCTTTGCGGAACGGACTGCCCACCCATAATCCAGTCAGGAGACCACTTTGCTCTCATCTCTTTAGCAGCTTCAGACGCAAAGAACACCCAGTTCTGTTTCCACTGTTCGCCAGCGTCCCGCCATACAGACAGGAAGGTTTGCGGTTCACTTCCGTCACCAAGCAACAGTTGCCCTGGAGTACGTCCATCTCCGAGTAGCAGCGGAGATTCTCCGGATGTAAGCTTCAAACTCTCCTTCTTGAACCATCCGAGTTCGTATGAAAGTTTTGAGAACGACTGGTACATCTCCTCGAACGGATTAGCAGAAATGCTCGTAACAACATTCCCGACTTCCTGAAGCTCAACTTTAAGCTCCCTTGCGGCATCAGTTGTGCTATGAATAGTTTCCTCAAGTTTTACAAAGTCAGACGATGCGGATTCAATCGAATGAGAAATAGCGTTTACATCCATCCCAAGATCATCGTTCGGACGTTTGAATCCGTGCATCTGAAGATTTAACGGAAGAAGCGTTGACCTTTTATAATTATCAACGTTACTTTTCGCTTTATCAATTTGTGAAGATACACCTGTAATCCCGGAAAACATATTCACGCCAATGGAAGACTTGAGTTTATCACAAGCCTTTGCGTACTCTGCAAGAGCTTTACCTAAAGCGGAAATGCTATTCGCTTTTGACGTTGTATTAGACGGGATTGCTTCAATGCCTGAAGATATAATTTTAAGAGAATTTGAAATCTGTGATACTTTACCAGAACTTGGCCAATCTTTTTCAAATGCGTCACGAAGACTGTTCATCTGTGTACCGATGCTACCGACCTTAAAACCGTCCCCAATGGCCGCCTTTAGGTCTGCAATCGGCTGAACATTGAACTTAATACTCTCTGCGTCTTTAAATGCTTTCTTATACTCGGCAATAGAATTCAAAAATGTGCCGGTATTTTTCAGTGCAGTATGCTGACCAGCTATAGCATTCCCAAACGCCTTAAGAGACTTGGACATATTGCCAAGCTTAAGACCGTTTCCAAGTGCTTCCTGGGCACGAGAAAGTGCGTCAGCAAAGTTGTCAAGACCAGTCGCCGCCTCCTGTGAATTATCTCTAATTGTTAATTGCAGTACACCGACTTCAGACATAGTCTTTTCCTCCTTGCTGACGCACCCGTATTCTTACTGCCCAGATCCTTCATGCTTTTCACGTTCAAGGCGTTTCTCAACGTTTTCATTAAACTGAGAGATCATCGCCTGGAACAATGCCATCGCCATCTTGGACTGGTCTTCTTCTTTTTTACGACGTTCTTCCTCGTTCCTGAGTTTCTCTTGTTCCTTCTTCTTTTCCTCTTCCTGTACGAGGAACGGCTTATCCGGATATGGATGCCTTTCAGCACCCTTCGGTACAAATCCGTTTACAAGCAGAGGAACAGCACCCAGAGCAGCCATGATATACTGTCCCATATACCAATTGTTTACGTCCTGCATCTGTTGCTGAGTTTCGACCCTGATCCGGTAAGCCTCACGAAACGCTTTTTTCGTTCCATATTCGCCGTCCCAGTACAGGTCGTACGGCATTCCGATAGCTAAGTAATGAGGAAGAAACTCGTCGAATATATCTCCATACGGGGTACTCGTCCGCGGCTGTGGGTCCTCGCTTACTCCGCTTCCCACGTAGGGTCCCCGTTGTCTTCCGGTTCAGCCATCAGTTCCTGGAAGGGCTGCATATACAGCTGTACGAGCAGAGACAGAAGCTCGTCCTTCTTCTTCTGGAAATTCCAGATCTTCCTTGCACGTTCCGGGGTCATGCCTTTGCAGTTCATCTGGAAGGCACCCAGGAACAGGTCATCGATACATGAGTTCGGATAATCAAGATCAACCTTGAATCCCCGGCGCTCCATGGTCTTTACCACACGGGCGTTAAACTGGAGCTTGTACTTGTTGCCGTATTCATCGCTTACCGTCACAGAAGTGACTTTCTTTTCCTCGCCTGTATCAACAGTCTTCTTTACTTCATTCGCAGCCATTGGCTTGCCTCCGTTTCTTGCCCTTTGGGCAGTTTAATTATTTGTAATATCGGGGCGGGGAGAGTGGATCTCCCCCCGCTCCATAATTACCGTGATTAGGTGGACGAGAACACGACAACCGTACTGGGAGTAGCATTGATTGTCATGCCAACACCTTCATTGACGCCACCGCCGGAAACGCCAGGAGAGATTTCACCGGTCCATGAGAACTTACCGTTGTGACCATCGGGAACCTCATTGCCGGGAGTGCCGGATGCACCGAACCATACGGCGTACTCGTTCTGCTGTCCCTTAAGGGCAACAATCTTGGCGTAGTTCGCAGGAGTGTAGTTCGCACCGAACTGGAATTCGGAAGTATCGCCGATACCCTGGATATAAACCCTCATGTAGTCAGACAGTGAGGTAATATCGATCCGGTCGTTCGGGGGGATCAGGTCAGGGAAAGACGTGATGTCAATGACCTTGGCAAAGGTACCGGACGTGGTCGAACGATACATCAGGTAAGTTTGATACGTGGAAATACCTTTCACTTCAGCGGGCATAATATTTGTCTCCTTTCAAAAAGATTTTGACGAAAAACGCATAATGCGTGGACATAATCCAAACCCGCAATTATGCGTCTTCTGTGTTATTCAGTTCTGTTGCCATTAAGTCCTGTACAGGTTCCCTTCCTGATCAACAATGGCTTCGTATCTGGCAACATACCGCACAACCTGTGGATTGTCAAGAGTCGGAAGATACTGACCGCTCATACGGTTGAAATTCATTGATATCATTTCACCATCAGCTGCGTTCAGGATCTTTTTAGCCGTCTTTTTCGTGCCTGCAAAGACTTCAAGCTGGTAAGTAATCATAGCAAAGTTTTCAACAGGAGTTGAACTCTGCCGTGATCGAACCGTTGAATTGTCCATTTCGTACAGTACGCAGGCTGGAAGCTTCGGTTTGACAGGCAGAGGTTTACTCAAGCAATATCCTTCTGCACATAAGGAAGCAACCTTGTCATAAACTCTTGTGAAGACTTTCGTCTCAAAGTCGATCATGCCGTTCACTCCTTACGGGATATACTGTGCAATAATCCGTCCGCCTTCACTCTCAGCGATTGCTTCAAGCTCACGCAACGTTGTGTACATAAATGGTCTTGCAGGCATACCTTTCGTCCATGCAAGCAATGGGCCTCCGTCCTTTGGCTTATACCAGCCTTTTTCGGACGGATACCACCATCCACTTTCGCCGTGACTTTTCTTGTCGTACTCGATTCCGAGTTCTCCACTTGCAGGGTGAGGATTTTCTTCGCCAACGATGCCGGTGCCAAACTCAACATATACCGCATATTCTGCGGTAGCTGTTATCGTGCCCATGTGAGAAGCCTTGATGTAAGTACCGCTTATGCTATCATGCAACGCTCCTGTATCAATGGCTGGGAACTGTGCAACATACATTTTCGCAATACCGGGACCAAGTTCTTCTGTAAGCCTTCTTGCGAATTCGGACAATGCTTCCGTGAGTTTGGTTGAAAGAGTGCGTATTTTTTCAACCGCACTTTTCATAGACTCAGGCGTCAGTTCAAGCTCAATGTTCATGAGTTCAATCTGACTCATTCTCCTTCACCGTCCTGATCGTCCTCTTCGGATTCCGGATCCGGAATGGTTTCTTCCTCAACGGTCAATTTCCGAAGAGCGATATTCAGTACGTTAAGGCTCGGAGCCACGGCACGGACTTCGTATTTCTCGCCCTTATAAATGACAATGCCGTCCTCTTTGATGTCGGCGTTCATATTGGTCATAATCAGCGTGTGTGTATATCGGATGTCCCTTCCGTAAAACGTGGGGTTCACATACCCATTCGGAGCAGATATAGACCCATGATACGTTACAGGATCACCGTATACCAGGTCCGGTTCGCCTGTATGATCACCGAATTCATCAATGTCGTTTCCTTTGCTTTCAAGCGGAAGATACTCAAACTCTTTCGTGTTTCGCTTCTGGTTTTTCACATTGCCACCGCCTTAAAGCACCTGCACAAACGGTGTAATCTCCTTCAGCATCTGTTCCGGAATATCAGAGGAACCGTAATTTCTGTGAATTCCGTTTTCGATGTGCTGAATTTCCCCTTCTGCGCCACGCTTGTTCAGCATATAGTGGCTTATCCGGATCTGAAGTCCTTCATACCTTGCAGGGACTTCCATGCCTGCCACCTGATCACTGAACTGATAGAGTTTGTTGAGGATTATTGCTCCGGCATCGTCAAGGTAGTACCCCAGAATAACGGGATCGATGTTTTCATCTGGATCCACGTCTTCCATTTTGGCACGAAGGATTTCGATTTTCCTTTCCCTTGTCATTCTGGGTCACTCCTTTCGATTTGTCAGTTTCCGCTTGTGGTACGCCTGCGGCCGGCTGTTCTCGGTTTTACCTGTTCCTTTTTGGGTTCCTCGGCAGGGACTTCAACAGTCTCATCTGTAGGTTCCTCTGTGGGATCTTCTGTAGGCTCCTCTACGGGTTCCTCGACAGGTTCCTCAACAGGCTTTTTAGCCTTGGGTTCGACTTTCGCCGGTTTCTCTTCCGGAAGTTCGTCCCCAGGTTTGTACCATACGCCGTCAATCTTGACATTATACGTAGCTTTCATTGGAAACTTCCTTTCATTTGAAATCTGCCCTGGGCGTATGGTGTTTCCGTACGCCCAGGGATATTACAGATTAAAACACCTTCAGCAGGGCAACCTGGTCCATCTGCTCGTAGCTGGGCAGGATGATCTCAGACACCAGAGTGTTGATGTTAACCGGATGCGGTTCGACAATCTGGGTAACGGCAACGCCGGTATCCACGATAGCCACATCAGCCTGGTTGGAGCTGAGCAGGTCAGCCTCTTCGGGAGTGGTGCCCAGATAGGTGGTGCCCAGGGCACTGTCGGGCATGATGGCGACATAACCGTCGGGAACAAACTTGAAGGTGTGCTTGTTCTCATTCTGGTACTTCTTATCATAGATCAGCAGTTCCAGTTCTGTACTGTCGCGCAGCACCTTCTGCATATCGGAATCAGTGGGGTTCGTAACCGCAACACCAGTAGAGGTGATGATACGGTTCAGCAGAGCCTTGTTTCCACGCAGGGTACGCAGTGTGACACTGTTCATCGCCATAATGGCAGCCTGACCGCCCTTATCGCTGATGGCATCCTTACCGGCCTGAATATCAGCCAGAGGATCGGAATTATCCTTGTCGGTCCATACGTCCTGACCGGTCAGGGGGAAGTAGTTGGAATCCTTCCAGGTTCCATCCGGATCGTAGTTGTAGGTGTAATCCACACCATTCGCAACAATGGAAATACCAACGTTGCCGTTTTCAGCGAACAGGAGCTGCATACGCATCCGTTCGCCCACAACACGGGCACCTTCGATCAGCTGGGCCGCGTCGTCGAAAATCCTCGCAATAATTTCACGGACATAGGGGTCCTTGGTGTCCATGGCACGAAGGATATTCTGACGATCCTTTTCCTTGATCTTGAAACCCTCCCGGAAGAAAGGCATCTCGCTTTCGATCTTGGATACGCCCATCCGGTCACGGTAGGTGGCCTTGGCGTCAAACGCACTGGGCATCAGAGAAACAGGCAGTCCCTTGGAACCTTTGAACCAGCTCAGATCCAGACCGGCTTTCTGCTGACGGGGGAACAGAGCTTCACCGATATACGGATCGGCGGCTGTCTGTGCTTCAGTCCAGTTCATACTGATGGCTTCAGGCGATACAATAGTTCTGAGAGCATTGAAATCCATAGTCATTGTCTCCTTTCATTGAATTTATTATTCGGGCCATTGTACGTGCCGGAGCATATGTCCGCACCCGACACGGGGATCCGCATAAATCTTAATACCGTTGGCTCTGCACAGGGAGCAGAAGTATAAATCCTCACTCAGCATTCCACGATTTTCGTTTCCATAGTTGACCCAGTCATACCATGGATACTCAATCTTCCGGAAAACATCAGTGCGAATTAACGCACAACCCATGCCACCGCCGTGGATTTCAAACGCTTTGCATCCGGCGTTTGCCATCCGGAACAGTTCTTCACCGGTGTATTCCGATTCAAGCGGATAGTGGTAGTACTCGTTGCCGTCTGCGTCCTTCAGCTTACAAATGCACGTTCTGCCATGATACTTGTTATCCGGTCCCCTGTGGGCGTAATAACCAAGACACACGTCTTTATCGTTCTCAAGCAAAAGCTTTAAAGCGTCGCTTGGAAGAACAACGTCATTGTCAACCATAAGCACGTAGTCAACATTAAGATCGATTGCTCTCTGTGCGATTCTGTTTCTTGCAGTGGCTACATCGTAACCACGCACAGAGTCGAACAGTACTTCGTGACCGCACTTGTCCAGATCCCACAAAGATTTGTAGGTGTCCGGAAAAATCGTCTCATAGGTTGGAACGGCAATGAGTATTCTCATCGGCTATCCTCCGATTAGGTTCCACCGGTAGCACCGGTTTCGCCTTCAACGGCGTTGATGTTGGTCCGGAACACGATTCCGGGCAGGGCACTGTACAGAGCAGATACGTAGGTCACACCGCTATGGGCCTGTGCCTTTGTGGAGTCGATAACAGCCTGCACAACGGCAGCACCGTTGGGGTTGGCAGCGGTATCCACATCATACAGCAGAATACCAACCGCACCAGAGCCAGTTGTTGCCACGCCGGCAGCAGTCAGAGGAGTACCGCCCTTTACGATGGTCCCGCTCTGCGGAGCAGCCACCTTGATCGGAATACTCACAGGGTTTGTGGTCGCAAGCCATTCAACGCTGCCACCGATTTCGGTCTTCACAAATTTCATGAATCATTTCTCCTTTCGTTAGGTTTGATATTGATATCATCCTTACCGGATGAATCTCTGTAACTGGTCACGAACGGACTGCCTCTGACCAGCTTTCTGCTGACCGAGTTCCTTCGCAATCCGCATAGCTTCCTGCTTGTCTCGGGCCTCAGTTCCGCCACCTGCACCGGGCGGGGGGATTTTACCGTACTCGATACGAAGCTTCTTTTCCTTCGCATCCCATACCTGCTTAATCAGCAGGAGAGCGTTTTCAACGTTCTCACAGCCAACCATGCTTTCTGCGATGCTTCCGGCAGTAGCTTCGTCAACGCCCAGGCTTCCCATAACGGCCTTTGTGGCTTCAATACGGGCGACCTTGCGTTCAAGTTCTGCGACATGCTGGGAAGCCTTTTCCTCGGCTTCCTTTTTTGCCTCGGCGTCAATCTCTTCCTGCGTCTGTTTTGTACGCAGTTCCTTCTTGTACTTGGCAGCTTCGCTTGTGGCGTTATCCAGTGCGATCTTCTGCTTCGCCATTTCGGCTTTCAG
>Ga0247611_10007613_pt1 | contig 13538 bp, 10 predicted proteins | sample 177DNAGHGhighgp2_FD_192422 | JGI IMG/M metagenome (GOLD analysis project Ga0247611, IMG submission 192422) | Sheep rumen microbial communities from Palmerston North, Manawatu-Wanganui, New Zealand - 1770 DNA GHGhigh gp2 | ecosystem: Host-associated > Mammals > Digestive system > Stomach > Rumen... | reverse complement strand
TTTTCCCGTCAGATGCTCGATGTCAAAACGGATGGCCAGCATACGAGACAGGCCGCTCTCTATCTCTTTCTGCAGGGCTTCGTCCTGGTTCGGATTGTAGCGGTTGCCAAGCATCCGGGCCACTTCCAATTTCTCATGCTCATCTTCAATGATGTGGATTCTGCCGAAAGCAATCACGCTACGGAAGAAGGTGGTGTACTTCTCCGGCTGAACATCATCCTTCTCGATGACACAGAACGATGCCTTGGCCCACTTACGGATGGCATCAACCTTATGGCCAGCCAAAGCACTATGGAAGTATAGCTTCCCGTCATGATAGACATAGCTGATAGGAACGGCATACGGATAATCATTGTCACCCAGCAATGCCAATGTGCCAGCTGTGGCCTTCTGCAATATAGCAATGCTCTCTTCTTCTGTAAGCTGCTGGCAAAGTCCCCTATTTTTCGATGAGTAGATATTCTGAAAGACCGTTCACGAAGCGTTTCTTGAAGTTGAACCTGTAGTTGTTCATCGACTTGCCCAACAGGGTGGGGGAGGTCTTCTTGTCGAAATAGTCGTATTTCTCTGCGAGCAGATTCAGTATCTCGTTGGTTCCATACCAGCGACCTTCCCCTTCCTTGGGCTTACGGAAGGTCTCACCTATCATCTCCACGATGTCGATGGTGCGCTGGAACGGCTCGTTTTCCTTGATAAGTTCCTGAATCTCATCGTTTTCCAACCAATATCGCTGCTTCGAATTAAAGAGGTGAAGGGCCTGGGCATAGAGCTGGCGATGGTCGAGATTGTCGGTATAATCGATGTTCTTGCCCATGGGGATACCCACACAGACAAATCGGCGCGAGCCCGTTGGATCCACCAGAGGCTGCTGTTGGTTGGTAGTGCCGATAAACGAGGTGTAGCGACGATATTGTTTGATGGTCTTGCCGTATGGCGGACGGAACTTCACGTCGCTCGATGACAACAGATACTTGAGCACAATCTGCTGAGAATTGGTGGTCTTATCGAATTCATCGATGTTGATCAGCGCAAACGAGGTGAGCGCGATGTTCAGGTCGAACTCGTTTTTGAAGTTCAACTTATCATTGTAGTAGTCGCGCAGTTCTGGAGGCAGCAGTATCTTGCAGAAGCGGGTCTTGCCACACCCCTGACGACCAATCAACAACGGCGTTAACGCATTGCCAGTCAGCTGTTTATCGCTCTCACGCCACTGGGCCACCATGCCCACGAGCCAGAATCTCAGGTATTTCTCCCAATGAGGCTGATCGGTAGGGACACGTTTGGCGAGTTCTGCGATACGGTCATGCCCATCCCACTGTGGCAGTTTGTTGAGCCAGGTGTTCACAGGGTCATACTGTTCGATGCGCGTGGAGTCGATGAAACGGTTCACGTTCTGGTCCCAGCCCTTGATGCCCTGTTCGATGGCTTGAAGGGTCATGTCATTGCGCACTTCCTCAGTAAGAGGCTTAAACGTCTGATCCTCAGCGTATTTGTAACGATACTCGGCCACACCCGTCATCAGGTTCTTACGCAGATCGAAGTTGGCACTCAGGAAAATCTCCGTCCGCATCGTCTGAATCAGTTCTTCTGGCACGCTCTTCAGTGGATGGATCTTGTGCTTTTCACGATAATCCTCCTGCAGAGCCACGTCGTAGACCGTAGAAAAGACATTCTTCACCAGCTCAGGGTCTGTGTTCAGCAGAGGGTGTTCGAGGGTCATGCCCTGAGCATGGGATAGGGGAATGCCCTGATCCAGACACATGCTGGCGATACGCATCAGAAGCTGCATCTGACGGTCCTCGTCGGGCAACTCGAAATATCCGCCAAGCACCTGCTTCACGATAAAGAGCCAGTTGAAATGATAGGTTCTGGTGATTGTACGTCCCGGCATCAGCAAGTCGCTCTCCCAAGAGATGGACGTAGGCTCTTCTTGGTCATGTCGTTTCGTGTCAGCCTTAAAGGGGCGTGCTTCGGGGTTGAAATACATCTCCGGGTCGGCACTCAGATAGACGGTTCGCTCCAACTTGGGTTCCAGATAGAGGATATCCAGGCCAAACTGGTTCTGATAGGCCCTGCGCGCCGTGTTGTATAGATTCTGGTGGAACTGACGGATGTCGGCCTCCGATGTTGGCAATCCCTCGCCTTCTTCCTTGAACAGTTCACCCCGACACACAATCTTCACACTCATGCCCGATGCCCCCAGGAAGGCCATCAGCGTCTCGTCCATCTTGGCTGCCTGATTCCTGATGCCGACAGCATCTTCATACCGTTTCAGTCCATTCACCTCTATGACCACCAGCCCATTATAAGCCAGCATTCGCGCCTGTTCCTTATATTTATCCACCTCAGCCGCAAAGCAGATACGTGGCAGATTGACAGTGTGCTCACCGTCGACAGTGATCTGACCATCCTCCTGTCGCTCTGGTTTCAGGAACTGATAGTGTAATCGCAGGTCGTAGACCTTACGCTCTTCGGGGTTCTGGCGGATCATATCAGCCAGAGTCTTCAAATCGAGGCGATTGATCACCTCCTTCTTTCGCGCAATTTTCAGTAACGTAACTTTCATAATAAAATATTTAAGAGTTTATGATTCCTATACTATTTCGGCCTGCAAAGTTAATCATTTTTTCTCTAATTTGCAAATATTTCTGAGGAAAAATTGGAAAATATCTGCCATGTTCTATTACTTGTTTTGTAAGCTATTGAATATCAATGGTATATTGCGATTTTGTAATTCTACATATCTTCTACACAACTTCTACTACAGTTCTATTCAACCTCTACAAATCATCTACCCAACCTCTACAAATCTATTGTCCCACCTCTCTACCTTTTTACCCGTACCTTTCTCCACCTTTATCTACTGTCGATTGTCAGCAACATGGCATCTTACTCTTCAATTCTCTAGAGAATTGAAGAGTTTGTGACGTTCTTTCTTCCATTTTCCCTAGGGTAAACCTTGCAATTCTCTAGAGAATTTATCGGCAACATGCCACTAAAGTTATTCGGGGCCTTACTAAAAAGGCCAGAAAGGTAGGACATGAGTAGAACTTTAGTAGGGCATTAGTAGAACTTAAATAGATGTATTCGCTGCATTTATTTCTCTGAAAATAAGCATGATAGACAATTTCTTGTAGAAGATAATCGTCAGAAACAAACAGAAAGCAGTTGTGGCTCTCTTGGGTGCCGGTAGTATGGGAACAGCCATTGTGCGCCGTATCGGTGCAGGTAAGAAATACTCGTCTGGCAGGATGTTCGGTACGTTGAACTTTACTGAGTATTGTGAATTTTCTGTCAGGTCTGATGAAAAATACCATGCCGTATTTGAAGAAGCGCAAAGGATTGTGTGTGCAAAGATACAAATAATATACTGATAATTGTGCAAAGTTCATATAAATTTGCATATTTCACAAGCCTTGTGAACCAATTTCGTATAAACGCAGTTCGTTTGTTCTCTAAAAAGTAACTTTTCGACTCCTTTTTATAATATGGTTATCGCGTTTTTTTATGCGACCGAACTATGAAAACAAAAAACTGCCATCTTTTTCAAGACGACAGCATTATCAATTCTGAAGATAAAAGTATCTATAGGTTGTGGAATATTTTAGCGGTAAACAATAGGTAAACAATCAATGGATTTTAGCCTATTTTTGAGGTTTTGGGGTGCTGATTATGTCAAATTCTGACAAAAAAAGCTTGTAAGTGTTTGACCTACAAGCCTTTATCTTGGGTGCCCGGACGGACTCGAACCGTCGACATTCAGAACCACAATCTGACGCTCTAACCAACTGAACTACGGGCACCATGTTGGTTGCAACATTTGTTTTGCGGGTGCAAAGGTAGTCATTTTCTTTCGAACTACCAAATATTTGATTCGAAATTTTGCAAAAAACATTGTTTTTGCCTATTTTGCTTGGCCAAACACTATCCAGATGGCACTATTCTTATGGCTGTGATGACGTGATACTTTGTACTCGGCCATTGTGAATGTACATACCATGGTGGGTGGGTTTCCCCTCCAGCCGTACACCTTGTAATGTGTACCATTCATCGGTATCGGTCTTTTCTGATTTAACCTCGTGAATGCCGACGGACGGGCTGAAACTCATGTCGATGGTCAGTTCACGATCCTTTATAATATTATCTGGCTCGTCTGGTGACTGATAATCGCCGAGCATGCTCTTGGCCACTTCTTGTACCCAGGCCAGCATCTCAAGCGCGTCGGGTTCGAGTTCTCTGGTACCTATTTCGTAGATTATTCTGAAGAAGGCCAGTTCATTGCTTGACTCGGGATTATCGGGCTCATCGCCCATAGCGTGAAGCACAAAACAATAGGCTAGTTCAGTTGTAAAGAAATCGTTGACAACATTCTTGGTGGCCAACCATCTCTCTGCCCATTTTTTGACGGCAGCAAGCAATCTGGATTTGGCCTCGTTGTCCCAGTCGCTATCTTGCTGTTCCATATCATCGCAGAGTGCCCGTGTGCTGACTTTTAGGGTGTTGCCACTCAATGTCAGGATGCGGAAGTCGCATGGGTAGGAGATGGGGCTCCCGTTGCTGATATCAAAGATGTCGTTGCCTTCGGTGCTGGTATAGCGGCAGATATCAGAAGCATGGGTGTGACCTGTGAGTATGGCGCGGATACCTGCATTAGCAAATCTTTCCCTGACATCCAGGTATTCCTCGGGTGTGGAAAGTTCAAAAATTTTATCCTGTGTATAGTAGTGTGGCATGACAGGGTGATGCTGCATGACTAATAGCTGGTTGCCTTTTTTTCGGGCTTCGGAAGCTTGTTGGCAGACCCAGTCGATGACACCTTCGCGATACTGACACCAAATGCCTGTGTCAATGCCAATAAGCGTTAGACCAGGCAGGGGCTCCGTAACGTAGTTCATTGAGTTATCGTAGAGCTGGGAGTTATCGTCGAATCCATAGCTCTTGTAATAATCAAAGAATGTTTGATTGTCAAATGTTTTGGCTACGGTACTTGTGTCGTTGGCATATACCAAGGCGTTGTCCATATAACCTCTATCGTGGTTGCCTGGAATGAGGAGCACTTTTATGCCTGCAGCCTTGATCTTGTCGAGTCTTTCTTTTACGCATTGGTGACTTTCAACCTCACCATCCTTCGTCAGATCGCCAGTGATCAGCACAAGATCGGGCTTTTCTGAGAGTGTCTTTTCCACAAGTAAATCGAACATGGAGACACTGACGTCCAACATGATTTTACTCTTAGCAAGGTCGTTTTTCCATTGTTTGTTAGTCGGACTATCTAAAAGCGATGGAGCCATGACGTGGAGATCGGAGAAAACATAAATGGTTTTATCGGCAGCAACCGATGGCAGGAAACCTGTCAGGGCCGTGGAAAGCACGATAATGAGTAAGGCCCTCTTTAACTTCATAACCCCAGAAGCTCCTTGATTTTTTCCTCGCCAAAGATTGCCTCCACAAATTCCCGGAATACACCTTCACCGCCCTTCTTTGTAAGAGGAACTTTTCCGAGGGCTCTGATATAATCTGGGGCACTGGCAGGAACGCCGGCAAAGCCGACTTCTTTCAGCAGGTTGATATCACCGATGTCGTCGCCGATATAGGCTACCTCTTTCAGCGTGATCCCCATCTCTTCGCAGATACTTGTGGCCACAGACAATTTGTCGCGCACATTCTGGTGGAGATAGTCAATGTGCAGTTTCTTAGCTCTACGGGCTACGATTTGTGTCTCCTCACCCGTAATAATGCCTACGGGAATGTTCAGCCGATGGGCAAAAAGCACGCCAGCACTGTCGGAAGTGTTAAAACGCTTCCATTCGTTGTCAGTCTGGTCGTAATACATTCCACCATCAGTCCAGACGCCATCGATATCCGTCAATATCAACTTGGGTAACATGCCATCATCTAATTCGGCGGCAAAGTTACAATTATTCTTTGAGATTTCAAAACAAATCGATAAAAATTTAGGATTGCTGCAATTTTATGCTTTTTTTCGCACGATTGTCGATATTTCTTTGTACCTTTGCGCCGAATTTCTGCCCGCTTCATCCTATAAGGATGGCCTGAACGGATCTAGTGTGGGTAGGCTCGGTACTCAGAAGTCGCTGAATGTCAGTGCTATATGGATACTGTATTTGATGAAAACGAATCGTTTGGTCGCCGCGTTCACTGGAGCGGTGTCCCCCTCCTTTGTCTTTGACTGATCTGTGCATGAGATGAATAAAACGGAAGAAATACGCTGGTATCCGATGCGAGTAACCTATTCTCGTGAGTTGCAGGCTAAGGATTTCCTTGATTCCATTGGCGTGGAGAGTTTTATTCCGATGCATTATGTGCCTGTGGAAGGCAAACATCCTCGCCATCAGGTCTTAAAGCCCGCCATCACCAGCCTCATTTTTGTACATGCCTGTCAGAAAAGCATTACGGAACTGAAGATGACCAAACGTGAGTTAAGTTCTCTGCGCTATATTATGCACCCTGTTTTAGATGAGAACAACAATGTTTTGCGTAAGGATATCCTGACCGTACCCGACAAGCAGATGGAGAATTTTATCAAAGTGGCTTCCGTGTATGACGACCGTGTGTTCTACATGGAGAATCTTGAATTCGCAGGTAAGCCTGGTCAGCGTGTGAAGGTCGTGGAGGGCGATTTTGCAGGTGTAGAAGGGACTATCAAGCGTGTTAAAAAGAACAAGTGTGTTGTGGTGCAAATTGAGAATGTGGTGGCAGTAGCCATCGCTTTCCTCCCTGCTGCCTTTCTCTTGCCACTTGACAATGAAAAAAAGTAGTAACAATTATATTCAACCCAATTTATGGAAGAACAGAAGAAAAATGCTTTGGAATCACAAGAGCAGATGACGAATTCCCAAAAGATTTGGAATGCTCTTAAGAAGCATCGGAAAGAGTATCTGAAATCGCTCCCAGTAGCGTTTGTTTTAGCTTGCCTATATGCTTTGGGACTGCCAGACTATTATAGTGCTCAGGTGACTGTGGTGCCAGAATCCGGAGGTAGTGAGATGGGGTCATTGGCCTCACTTGCCAGCTCTTTTGGTATCAGCATTGGAGGAGGTAGTAAGAGTGGTGATGCTATTGTGCCGACGATGTACCCCGACTTTATGAACTCTGTTGCTTTCACGTCCTCCTTGTTTGGTATCAAAGTTCAGAAGGATAGTGATAATCGTGTGATGACTTACTACGATTATCTTACTTATGAGCAGAAATCTCCCTGGTGGGGTAAAGCCATAAAGTCTGTTACCGGCCTTTTCAACTCAAAGAAAGAAAAGCGCGAGGGGATGGGGAAGGTTGATCCGTTCCGTTTGACGCCCGATCAGTATTCCATGGTGCAGACCATTCACGGCAAGATTAAGTGGGATTTGGGCCGAAGGGTAGAAACCCTTACCATCAAGGTGGAGGATCAGGATCCTTTGGTGGCGGCAACGGTCGCAGATTCTGTCAGAGCGCGACTTCAGGAGGCTCTGACTGAGTATCGTACAAAAAAGGCCCGTCATGATTTGGCTTATATTGAGTCTTTGTATAAGGACGCAAAAGTGAAGTATGAAAAGAGCAGTGAAGTCTATGCGGATTTCCTGGACGCCAATAGGGATGTCACGTTAGAAACAGTACGTCTGAGACAAACCAAACTGGAGAACGAGCTGCAGCTGTACTATAATAATTATCAGGCCCTTAGTGCCCAGCTTTTGGCTGCTAAAGCTAAGGTCCTGGAAAAGACACCTGTATTTGCAACACTGGAGAATGCAACTGTACCGCTGGGAAATGCTGGACCATTTAGAAAACGTATCGTCATGTTGTTTGTCCTTTTTGTATTCCTTTGCCATTCTGCATGGATTCTTTATAGGGAAGATCAGCTTAAACTATTGTTGAAGGTTGAGAAACGGAATCAATAAGCATATGGAGAACGTCGGAAATACGATGTTTCATCTGGCAGAGAGGCTGTTTCCTATCTGTCGCAGTATCACGGGTAATGGCTTCCGCAAGTCGTTAGAGTTGATCCGTGAGATATTGCCGGAGATTGATGTCCATGAAGTACCTTCTGGTACACAAGTGTTTGACTGGACAGTGCCTAAGGAGTGGAATATCCTTGGCGGATGGATAAGAAAGAAATCAGGGGAGACCATCGTAGATTTCAATGATTCAAACCTTCACGTGGTAGGTTATTCTGTGCCCGTTCATAAGACAGTCAGTCGTGAGGAACTGCTGGAACATGTATATACCATTCCCGACCAGCCAGAATGGATTCCCTATGTGACCTCCTACTATAAAGAGCGTTGGGGATTTTGTATGACAGAGAAACAAAAGCAAACCCTGACGGATGATGAATATGAGGTCTTGATTGACAGTACGCTTAGCGACGGCTCTTTGACGTATGGAGAACTGATTCTTCAGGGAGAGACACAAGACGAGATTTTAATCTCGACTTACCTCTGCCATCCATCTATGGCCAACAATGAGCTCTCAGGGCCTTGTGTACAGACAGAACTTGTGAAATATTTGAAGAGCATGCCCAAACGTAGATATACCTATCGTTTCATTTGGAATCCAGAGACCATAGGCTCTATCACCTATCTAAGCCAGAACTGGGAATCGCTGCAACAGCACGTGAAGGCCGCTTTTGTACTTAGTTGTGTGGGTGATGACCGTACGTATTCCATGGTTTGTTCAAAATACGCAGACACCTTGGCTGACCGTGTATTGGAGAATGTGCTGAAGTTCCATTATCCTGCATACAAGCGTTATTCGTTCTTGGAACGTGGCTCTGATGAACGGCAGTATGGATCGGCAGGTATAGATTTGCCGGTATGTGGCTTTTGTAGGAGTAAGTATCAGGAATATCCGGAGTATCATACTTCGGCAGACGATATGAGCTTGATTAGTCCGGAAGGGCTTGCCGGGGCCTATGAGGTGATGGTAAAGGTGGTGAATGCACTTGAGCATAATGACTATTACGCGATGACATGCAAGTGCGAGCCACAGCTGGGTAAGCGTGGTCTGTATCCGACAATCAGCAGGAAGGGAAGTAACTATTCTGTCCGTACTATGCAGCATTTTATTGCCTATGCTGATGGCAGAAATGATCTGATAGGCATTAGTAATATTCTCAATACGCCCATTGATGAGCTCATCCCCATCAAGGATAAGCTGATGGAGCATCAATTATTGGAGATAAAGTAAGATGTCGACCAGAAAAGTAGTTACCAATACATTATATTATGGTGTGGTGCCGAAGCTGTCAATGCTACTGAGCATTGTCATTCTGCCGCTGACAACACCCTTCCTGACAACCGATGATTACGGAATCTACGGTACCATAACAGCATATACAAGCTTATTTGTATCGATAGCCCCACTTGGACTGAATGTCCATTTGACGAATAGTTTCTTTGAATATCCCCGCCATTACAATCTGGTTTGGGGCAGGGTTTTGATGCTGATGCTCATGTCATCGTTTCTTTTCGGCGTGGTGAACATTGGCATATTGTTGTTTACGTTAAAAAAATACGAGGAAGCTCTGCCGCCGGATATGGCGGGCAGGTTATCATTGTGTCTGATAGGTACGATGCCTATCTTCCTATTGGCAAACGGTTTGCTAGCACAGCATCTTTTCCCTCTGCGCGAGAACCCGAAGCCGCTTGTGTTTACCAACCTTGCAGGATCGGTGATCGGCTTGCTGGTATCTTTCGTGATGATCTATTTCCTCCGTCTGGGATATTGGGGACTGATAGCCAATGCTGCTGTATCGGTAGTGTTTATCTTCGCGGTATTCGTGAAGTACGTCTGGGTCGATTTTGACATCCGCCCCATCCTCGACCGCAAGTGGCAACGTGTGAAGGAGATGTTGCGCATAGCCCTACCGTTAGTGCCTCATACGTTGGGGTTCGTATTGCTTACAATCTCGGCAAGAATAGTGATGAGTCAGTATCACGTGTCGTTAGGCGATATCGGCCTTTACAGTCATGGTAGCACCATGGGCGATTATGCGGTGATTGTCACCTCGGCATTGGTTACGGCTCTCGGTCCGCAGATTCAGCGTGCCTATAGGAGTGGCAACTATCTGGCTTACAGGAAACTCTACTTTCTTTGTCAGACGGTGGCTCTCACTACCACATTCCTCATATGTATGTGGATGCCTGAGATATACTCGCTGCTTATTAGAAATGAGAATCTGGCACAATCGTGCGATATAGCCAGCGTATTGTGTTTTGCCAATGTGGTGTTTGCGTTCTATACGTTTATGAGTGCACCGGTATTCATCGAGAAGAACACCATGCAGTTGCTGTGGTTGGTATTTGTGCCGGGCATACTTAACTTTGCCCTGTGTTTCGCCCTCATACCTTTTTTCGGCTACAGAGTGGCTATCTACTCTACGTTGATATCGTACTGGAGCCAGTTGTTGATTCCATATTTCGTGGGTTATTATAAAAAGAATGTTAAGATGTGGTTAGGAAACCTTACTTGGCCCCTGGCCATTCTTATTGTCATACTTGCCGATTTATTATTGGCAAACTCTTTTATGTATACAGCTCTTTGGCTTAAAGTCGTTTTGGCATTTGTGGCTGTTGGAAGTTTGTTATTCTTCTATCGCCATTATAAGTTGAATGAGCTAGTTTAATGATCCATGCAAGATTTGAAGATTTCGATAGTTATTCCTGTATATAATGTTGCTCCATACATTGCAGAGTGCATTCAGAGTGTAATGAATCAGACATGGCAGGGAGAACTGGAATGTATTCTTGTCGACGACTGTGGTACGGATGATAGCATGACTGTGGTAGGAACAAAATTGAAGGATTATAATGGTAAGATTGACTTCAAGGTCGTTCATCATCAACAAAACCGGGGCCTTTCTGCAGCACGCAATTCCGGGATTGAGGCAGTGACAGGCGATTATGTATATTTCCTCGACAGTGATGATGAAATAACACCTGATTGCATCGAACGACTTGCTTGTCCTTTGAATGGAGAAAAGGCGTTTGATTTAGTAGTTGGCGATTACCGGATTAAAGGAAGTGATATGCCAAAGCCTCCATTGCTTCTCCAGGATGGGTGTTCCCTCTATGGTGAGGATGTTTTACATTCCTATCGGAAAGGTGAGTGGTATATGCTCTCTGTGAACAAACTTTATCGAGTTGGCTTTTTAAAGTCCAATCATCTTCTATTTCTTGAGGGTATCATCCACGAAGATGAACTTTGGAGCTTCCAGATAGCTTGTCTGGCTCAGTCATTGTGTGCCGTAGGTTCAGAAACATATATTTATAAGGTACGCGAAGGAAGTATTACAGCTCATAGGAACCATCAGCGTCGTTGTGAAAGTATCAAGGTCATTTTGAAGGAAATGAGGCAATTCTCGTTTACTCATCATTTGCAAGATAATAAGGATGTTTACAATCTGATTCAGAATTTCCAGATGATTATGTTGTATTCATTGCAAGTAGAGGCTCCTGGCATGTTCCGCCAGTTTTATATAGAGTTGAGACAAATAGGGGGAAGATCATGGAAATATTGTCTTTTGAGAAATGGCTGTGATATACGTAAGCAGTTGCGTGATTTGCACCTTTCTATGCCAGTCATGATTGCCGTCCCTTATTTGAGATTGCTTTTTTACTTCCTATAATTTTCAGGTGCTACAGTAAAATACATGGAAGAGGCTCGTTTAGCAGACAATAAATACATGAGGTGGTTTTGCTACTTTGTCATGTTTGAGCTCTTTCTGATGGGAAGTGGTCAGGAACTGCATGTAACCAGTTTCTTGACGGTTCGTATGGTTAATTTCATCGTGGCAGTGGCAATCAGTTTGTATTGTTTTATGCGCACAGATGATTTCCCAAAGACCATTTTTTGGTTTATAGGATCATTTACAGTTCTCTTACTACTTTCTTATTTTGTAGCAATAGCGATAGGAGCATTTCCTGAGTATATTATGGAAGATATAAAACCATTGATATATTTCTATATTCTATTGTTTTATTATTATGCTTCATCATCGGAAAAAGTTGTAGAAAAGGCATTTAGTTTACTCCTTCTGTCGGCTAAGATCATGACGGTCTTATATCTGATATATATGGTCTTGACGGATTTGACGGGAATAATAGATTATGTCTTTGCCTATCAGGCGTTACAATCAGACTCTTTCCTATTCCGTGGAGTTGGCAGCTCTTTTTTCTATAAAGGCTTTATTTTCTTGCCAATAGCAGCCGTTGGCTTTTTCAGGAGGAAGCAATATATATGGTTGATATTGGTAAGTGTGGCCATTTATTTTACATATACTAGAGGCTTGTATCTTTTGCTGGTTTTTGGCTTGACTGTATATTATATGAGAACCAGACATGTTAGTATCGTCAAAATTATTGCATTAGCTCTTGTGCTATTGTGTATATATGAGTTCTTGGGAGTAACAGAATTGTTCTCCATTGATAAGTCTTTTCAGGAAAACCGTGAAGAGTCTGACATTACACGAGTACTGATTATAGAGCAGGTTATAGATGCGATAACTTATTGGTCGTTTTTTATTGGTCATGGATTTGGCTATGGTATAGCAGAACGCTTTACACATATGGAGATTTCATATATGGATATTTTTCATAAACAAGGTATTATAGGAATTGCGTTCTGGTTATTATTGATGGTTGCAGTCATATATTATGCAAGAACAGTTTCAAACAAATATAAGGAAACTGCTGATTTCTGGGTGACGGCCACGCTGATGATTTATTTGCAGTCATGCTTTAACCCATATATTAATACTCCAATGGGCATGACAGTCGTGTTTATGGCTTTAGTGTTCTGTTATAGATTTTCACAAGATGAGCGTTTTGCCGATAGTAGTCCTGTACAATGTTGACTTTTACGAGACTAATGTCTATCGTACACTTTTGAGTCATTTCCAAGGAGAAAGAATACTCATATACGAGAATTCACCAGAGCCACAGAACCAATGTTACGAGACAGAAAAGACTCTTTATCGCCACGATTCCAGCAATGGAGGAGTTTCTGCTGCTTATAATTATGGTGCGGCCATAGCAAGACAATATGGTGATGTAGATGCTATTCTGTTGTTGGATGAAGATACGCGGTTTGAACTAGACTATCTGACCGTTCTACAAACAACAATTGAGTTACATCCAGATATTAAACTGTTTGTGCCACAGGTGCTTTATGCAGGTGACCAACCTTTTTCTCCAATCAGTAGGGGAATTCACAAACGTCGTGGTGCTTTGCTGGGCGAGGGCTTGTATAGCTTGAATGATTACCTGCCGGTTAATAGTGGGGCATGCATTCGTATAGCAGCCTTTGAAAAGGCGGGAGGGTATAATCCTGAGATTCGTCTGGATTTCGCAGATTTTGATTTTTTCTCCCGTTTGGCTGTTAATGACGATAGGTTTTATCGCGTAGACAGTATGGCACGCCAGTCATTCTCTAACGAAGAGAAACAGCTGGACAGATTGTTTCAGAGATACCAGTTTTATATTGAGGGTGCGAGAGTTGCACGCCGAAATCCACTGATCCGGAACATGGTAACAATTGAGGTCATG
>Ga0247611_10007612_pt1 | contig 13539 bp, 14 predicted proteins | sample 177DNAGHGhighgp2_FD_192422 | JGI IMG/M metagenome (GOLD analysis project Ga0247611, IMG submission 192422) | Sheep rumen microbial communities from Palmerston North, Manawatu-Wanganui, New Zealand - 1770 DNA GHGhigh gp2 | ecosystem: Host-associated > Mammals > Digestive system > Stomach > Rumen... | reverse complement strand
TTAATGGGAAGATATGGTGATTTTGATTTTCAAGATAAAATGGATGTTACTAAAATAAAAGATGATGGATGTAATTTCTATGATTATGTATGGGAAGGTCATCAATTTGGAGTATTTGGTAATTATACTGGATATGATGATACTGATATAATTATTAGTCCTGTTGGAAATTTTTGTAAATGGGAAATGTATTGCGATAAAGTTGGTAATAGAGAGTTAAATAAAACAGAGAGCAGTGTTGATATTGGAGCAAGAAAACTTATTAAAAATTGATTTTGGTAGTGGTTATAATCCAAATCCAACTTATAAATTATGTGATATAACATATCTTCCTAATTTAGATTATGTATATGATATAGATAATAACACTATTATTGGTTGTGAAGAAGATAGCGTTGATGAATTTTATTTAAGAAATGTTGTTCATCATATAAAAGATTTAAATAAAACATTTAATTGTTTGAAAAGATATTTAAAAAAAGGTGGAATAATTAAAATAATTGATGCACGAAAAGAATATTTTAAGCAAAATGTTATTTTAGATATTATTTGGTATAGATATGTAATACCTAGATATGAAGTATGGTTCTCTAATAAATATAGAGATTATAATAGTATTATTTTAAAACTGGGTTTTGAATTGATTGATTACCATATAGAACAAGAAAAGGAGGTGTCAGTATGGAAAAAATCATAGATTCATTAGAAGAATATGGATATGATTATGCTATTGCAATAGCTACACAAGCAGAAATAAATGCTGGAGCTGCTTGTGGACAATTAAGTATTATTACAGAACAATAAAAAAATCACATCAAATTAGAGTGATATGATTTTCTTAATTGTTGACAAATAGGTAAATAGTTTTACTTATTTGTCTTTTTTATTTTTTGAAAATATTGTTTTCGTTATAAAGTTCAAGATTATCATCAAATTTTTCTGTTTTATATATAATTCTATATAGGTCTCTTAGAATATTATTTCTTATGATATTATAATCATCATAGTTATCAATTTTTGCTTTTTTAAGTTTAAGTTTATTTTCTTCTAGTTTTATTAATATATCAGCTATTATATCATTTTTATTTTTATCATCTATAGATCTATCTATTGAATCAATTATATCTTTTACTAAACTAGTAATTGGTTCTTTATTGAAATTTTCATCAGTAATTTTACCTTTTATATAGTCTATTGATCTATCTATTTGATATATAAAACTATCAGCACTAATTAATTGATTAATATGTTTATTTTGTATAATATCTAGTTGTTCTAATAGAGGAGTTATTTCTTTTCTGAATTGAATTTCTAATTCACTAAATGTTTCTTTTGAAATTTCACTATAGTTTTTTATAATTGTTTCTATAATATTTAAATATTTCTTTTTAATTTCTATCCAACTATCTTTTAATCTTGTATTTGTAGTTGAATCTTGTAAATTTACTATTACATAGTTAAGAGTAGAGATAAAGTCTTCTAAAGTATCCATTCCTTTATATTCTGTATTATCACTTTCAAATATTTTTATTAAAGAAACAAATGGTTTTATTTTTTTTGTATGACTTTTTATTCTATCTTTTAGTTCTTTAAGGTCTCTTTTAAATGTAGATTGTGTTGTATCATATAACTCTAGATTACTAGTATTTAATGTTTCTAATTGATCGTAAAGTGAATCTTGTATTCTTTTAATTTCTTTACTAACAATTATATTAGCTTCAATTAAAATTTCATTTTTATTAGGTAAGTATTCAACATTTTCTCTTATTGATTTCGCTATATCTTTTAATTCTGTTTCATTACCTTTAACTTCTTCTTTATTCAATATAGATTTAAGTTCAAATAATTCATCTAAAGTTTTCATTAAAGTTATTTTAGTTGATAAACTAATAATTATTGCATTTAAATCTAATATTAATTGATCTTTAGGAAGTGCTTTTTCTAATTTTAAATTTATACCTAGATTTATATTTTTATAAGAAGGTTTTAATTCTTCTAAGCTTTTTTTATATTTAGCTATTGCTTGTTCTATTTTTTCTTTTATTAAGTTTTGGGTTCCTAAATATTGTGATGCAAGTTGATTTATCTGTTTTATTTTTTCAAAAACTTCATCATCATCATAAATAGTATTTGTATTCATACCAAAGAATTCTTTTAACTGCATAGCAGCTTCCATTCTATCAAATGATAATTCAATAGGTTCTTTATTTTTATCCATTTTATTTATTTGTTTTAGTAATCTTCTTGCTTCACTTAAACGAATAGTTGTACCTTTTATATCTATTCCAAGTCTGAATTTAACATAATCTCTAAAACTGATTGGTAAACCATAATACTCTCTTTGTGGATAACTATGTATAAATGTATCTTCATAATATTCACTGTGTAATATTTCATCTTCATGTACATTTATCTCTTTATTATCTGAAATACTTATATATGTATGGTATGTCGACCAACGTGTTTTTGTTATTAAATGCTTTGCTACAACTTTATTTCTAAAATCTATACTAATATGTCTGTTTAAACTACCATAATCATCATCAGAATAATGACCGCCAAGTCTTTTTTTAACTATATCTGTATCTTCTTCTTGGACTATAAATAGAAAATATAAACTATCAACTTCAGTTTTTTCAAATGGACTAAGTAAATCAAAATACTCTTTATTACTCATAAGATTATATCCTCCAAATATATTTTAAATTATAATATATTAATTGTCAATTTATGTTATAATAGACAAGGTGATGATATGGAAGGTTATAAAGATTGTGATTATGAACAATTAAGAAATGATTTGATTGAGTATTATGGAACTGCTAGTGAAATATATAGTGATTTACGTTTATATGTTGATTATTTAAAGAATGCAAGTGAAGAAGAAGTTGTTAAAATTGCATTAAATGCAGGAATAAATTTAAATAGTTATAATAAAAATGGATTTAGAAGAGTATTTACTCCTTAGTCTTAGTAAGTCTAAATTTAGGAGCAGTTTTCATTTGAAAAAGAAAGATATTGAATACATTAATTCTAAAGGAATGAATGTTATTCAAAGCCATGCTTATGATTTTATTAATAAAAGACTTGCTCCTAAAGATATTGCTAATGATGGAAAACAAACACCCATGAGAGGTCATCCTGTTTTTATTGCACAGCATGCTACTGCTACTTGTTGTAGAAGTTGTTTATTTAAATGGCATCATATAGAAAAGAATAAAGAGCTAAATAAAAAGGAAATTGATTATATTGTTAGTATTATTATGAAATGGATAGAAAATGAATATAAACATTCATAATAATTTTTTTTATGCTATAATTTACATGGTGATTTTATGATAGAAAAAATTAAAGATGTAATTGAGAATAGTAATGGTTTCATGAAAGATAATGAATTTAAAATAATCTCTTTAAATGAAAAAGAGTGTGTGATGGAATATATAGTTAAAGATAATGCTTTAAATCCATATGGTATGGTTCATGGAGGAATATTATTTGGTTTTGCTGATAGTGCAGCTGCCTCTCTTGCATGTATGAGTGGTAAATATCCAGTAACAATTGACTGTGGTGTTCATTATATGAATGCTGCTAAATGTAAAAAGTTAATTGCTAAAGCTTCATTATTAAAACTTGGTAATAATATAGGATTTTATAAAGTAGATATATTTGATGAAAATGATACTTTAATATGTTCATCAAATATAGATATGTATTTAAAAAAGATAGACAAATAAAAAAATCTTCATTTGAAGATTTTTTATTTTAACTTCTTTTTAATATCTGTTGTATTTTTCCAAATCATTATTAGTATTAATGATGCTTCATAAATAACTCTAACAAGTAAGTTACCACCAATTAATACTATTAGGAATGATACAAAGTTTTCTCCGATTAATGAGAAAGAAGCTAAAGTAATAAATAATGCTAAGAAAAGATAAGTTATTTTTAAAATTGTTTCAATTAGCATTTTATCAAAACTTAAGAATGATTTTACCCAAGCTAATTTTTTATCTTTAATTTCTTCTTTTTTATTTACAAATAAGAAATAAATAACAAAGCATCCAACTAAAGCTAATACAAAAGAAACAATTGTCCATACTGAACTACCAGTTAATGCATTAGGAGTGTTATATTGATATGGATCAATTAAATAATTATTTCCCATAAATGTTCTCCTTTCAATGATATATTAACACAAGATTGTATATTTTTCTATATTTTTTATTTTTTAATATTATTTTAATGTTCAATAGTTATATTTATATTGTCAAAAGGAGATGATGTGTAGTTAGATTTTAAAAATGAATGTACAATTAAGAAATTTTAAACCTATTTTTTTCATATAATATAAAGACTACAAAAACCTATGTAGTCTTTTTTGTTTGTTTGTGATATAATAGCTTTATAAGAAAAAGAGGTAAAAGTTTATGAAAATAACATGTGAACATTGTGGTAGTTTAATTAATACATCAAAGGATAGTAAATGTCCTAATTGTGGAGCACCATTTAAAGATAATAAAGAATATAAAAAGAATAAAGATTATGATCAAAAAGAAAGAGAATTAGATATTAAATCTAAAGAACTTTCAAATAAAGTGATTGAAGATGTAATAGGTACTAAGAAAAAGTTTTCTATTGTATTTGTAGTTATTTTTGTATTTGTAATTATGGTATTTTTATTAATATTTAATAGTTTTAGGTCAAGTATTAATGAAAGTAATATAATAGATGATAATTTTAATAAAGAAATAGATAATTTTATGAATAATACTGAAAAAGAAGAAGATATTGTAGTAAATTTCAATGAAATGGCTGAAGCTAAGAATTATGAAATTAAATGTGATAAGGTTACTTCTTATGAATATGATGTATTTGAAACTGAAAAATATAGAGGTAAAAATATTAATTATTATAATTTCCATATAGTATTTAGAAGTAAAAAAGAAGGATTTAATGCTTTAGATAGTATTTCTCTTACATATACAGATGAGGATGGTAATCCAAATGTATCTGCTAAGAGACATACTGCTAATATAAAAGAGTCTAATTTTGAAATTGATAATTTTGTTAAAGATACACTAGCACATGAAGGAAATGTTACTTTTGAAATACCAAAATATGTTAAAGATGTTAAGATTATATATAAGAATACAATTATTAATATAGAAGATTTTAAAGGGAAAATGAAGTAGGGAAAACAACTTGTTTTCTCTTTTTTATGTGATATAATTATTAATATAATAGGGAAAGAATAAGGAGGAATAGAAATGGGTAAAATTCATGTGACTAGTGAAATAGGTAAACTTAAAAAAGTTCTATTACATAGACCAGGTAATGAACTTTTAAATTTAACTCCTGATACACTAGAAAGATTATTATTTGATGATATACCTTATCTACCTGATGCTCAAAAAGAGCATGATGCTTTTGCTGATACACTAAAAAATAACGGAGTAGAAGTTGTATATCTTGAAGATTTAATGGCTGAAGTACTAGATTCAAATAAAGAAATAAAAACTAAATTTATTAAACAGTTTATGAATGAAGCTGGTATTAATACTATTAAATATAAAAACTTAGTTGAAGAATACTTATTAGGATTTAAAAACAATAAAGATTTAGTATTAAAAACTATGGAAGGTATTCAAGTAGGTGATATTCCAAAAAGTCAAAGAGAATTTGAAAAAACACTAGATGATGCGATTAATACACCAGATAAGTTTATTGCTGATCCTATGCCAAACTTATATTTTACAAGAGATCCTTTTGCAACGGTTGGAGAAGGTGTTGATTTAAATAAAATGTATTCTGTTACAAGAAATAGAGAATGTATTTATGCAGAATATGTATTTAAATATCATCCAGAATATAACAAAACAACGCTTTATTATAATAGAAAATATGATTGGCATACTGAAGGAGGAGACTTATTAAATTTAAATGAACATATTGTAGCTATTGGTATTTCACAAAGAACACAACCTGAAGCTATTGATCAACTTGCTAAAAATTATTTTAGAGATCCTCATTGTAAAATAGATACAATACTTGCATTTAATATTCCATCTTCACGTGCTTTTATGCATTTGGATACAGTATTCACACAAATAGATAAATATACATTTACATATCATCCAGGAATTATGGGTTCTCTTCAAGTTTTTGAAATAACAGAAGGATTTGATCCTAATACATTTGAAGATTTAAATGTTAAAGAAATAAATGCACCATTAGAAAAAATATTAGAGAAATACTTAAATCATCCAGTTAAATTAATACCTTGTGCTGGTGGAGATAAAGTAGCATCTGAAAGAGAACAATGGAATGATGGAACTAATACACTTTGTATAGCTCCTGGAGTTGTAGTTGTTTATGATAGAAATAATGTTACAAATGAAGTGTTAAGAAAAGAAGGCATTAAAGTTATTGAAGTACATGGAGCTGAACTTGGAAGAGGACGTGGAGGTCCTAGATGTATGAGTATGCCTCTTGAGAGGGAGGATGTAGAATGGTAGATTTAAGAGGAAGAGATTTTTTAAAACTACTTGATTTTACACCAAAAGAAATTAATCATTTATTAAAGGTTGCTCAAACATTAAAGAAACAAAAAAAGAATAATGAATCACATAGATATTTAAAAGGAAAACAAGTTGCTTTAATATTTGAAAAAGATTCTACTAGAACAAGATGTTCTTTTGAAGCAGGGGCTGTAGATTTAGGAATGCAAGCTACATACATTGGACCTACTGGTAGTCAACTTGGGAAAAAAGAAACTATTGCTGATACTGCAAGAGTTTTAGCTAGAATGTATGATGGAATAGAATATAGAGGATTTGATCAAAGTATTGTTGAAGATTTAGCTAAATATTCTTCAGTTCCTGTATGGAATGGACTTACTAATGAGTTTCATCCAACACAAATGCTTGCAGATGTAATGACAATTAAAGAAGAATTTGGAACTCTTAAAGGTAAAACTTTATGTTTTTGTGGAGATGCAAGAAATAATGTTGGTAATTCTTTAATGGTTGTTTGTTCAAAATTAGGTATGAATTTTGTTTGTGCAGCACCAAAAGAATTATTTCCAGAAGAAAAACTTGTAAAGACTTGTGAAGATATATGTAAAGAAACAGGTGGAAGTATTAGATTTGAAGAAGATATTATGAAGGCAACTAAAGATGTTGATGTAATATATACTGATGTATGGGTGTCTATGGGTGAACCTATGGAATTATGGGAAAAGAGAATTAAATTATTATCAAAATATCAAGTTAATTCTAAAGTTATGAACAATGCTAAAAAGGAAGCAATTTTCCTACATTGTTTACCATCATTTCATAATATAGATACTACAATTGGTAAAGAAATATATGAAAAATTTGGTTTAAAAGAAATGGAAGTTACAGATGAGGTATTTGAATCAGCTGCATCTAGAGTATTTGATGAAGCTGAAAATAGAATGCATACCATAAAAGCTGTAATGTTGGAGACGATGAAAAATGAATAGAATAGTAGTAGCACTTGGTGGTAATGCTCTTGGTAGTAATGCTAAAGAACAATTAGCCACTGTTAAAAAAACAGCAAGACGTTTAGTTGATTTAGTAGCTATGGGAAATGAAGTTATTGTAACACATGGTAATGGACCACAAGTTGGAATGATTTATAAAGCTATGGCTGCAACAAATGTTGGAGAAGACGCAGTTCCATTTGCAGAATGTGGAGCAATGAGCCAAGGATATATTGGATATCATTTACAACAAGCAATGGAAGCTGAATTTAAAAAGAGAAATATGAGAAAAAAGATAGCAACTATTGTTTCTCAAGTAGAAGTTGAAAAAACTGATCCTGCATTTAAAAATCCTACAAAACCTATTGGAAACTTTTATACAAAAAAAGAAGCTTTAGCTTTAATGGAACAAGGTGATGGAGTATATAAAGAAGATGCAGGAAGAGGATATAGAAAAGTTGTTGCATCTCCAAAACCAGTTAATATATGTGAATTAGCAACAATCGAAAAAATGTTAAAAGAAAGAAATGTTGTTATTACATGTGGTGGTGGTGGAATTCCAGTAATAAAAACTAAAAGAGGTTATAAAGGAGTAGATGCAGTAATTGATAAAGATAGAACAAGTGCACTACTTGCAGTAAAATTAAAAGCAGATGTTCTTTTAATATTAACTACAGTAGAAAAAGCATCTATTAATTATAAACAACCAAATGAAAAGAAAATTGGAAATATTACTATGGATGATGCTAAAATCTTTATAGAAAATAAAGAATTTGCAGAAGGAAGTATGCTTCCAAAAATAGAAGCATGTATGTATTTTGTTGAACATTCTAAAGGTAAGAAAGCAATTATTACATCTCTTTCTAAAGCTAAAGAAGCAATAGAAGGAAAAACTGGTACAGTTATTAAAGGAGATAAATAATGAAAGAGGAAAATAAAAAAATTAGAAGAAGAGCTAAAAAAAGTAGAGGTATAACATTATCAGCGTTCACAATTATAATGTTACTTATTTTCTTTCTTGCTATAATAACTCATTTTTTACCTGCTGCTAATTTTGTTGGTGATGAATTAGTTAATGGTAGCGGTGTTATAGGAGCAACATTATCACAGACATTACTTGCTCCAATGCGTGGATTTGCTGATGCAATGGATATAGGATTATTTATATTAGTATTGGGTGGTTTTTTAAAGGTAGTTACTAACTCTGGTGCATTAGAGACTGGTATACAAGTATTAATAAAAAAATTAAAAGGTAAAGAATTAATATTAATTGCAATTTTGATGTTTTTATTCTCAATTGGTGGAACAACATATGGAATGTTAGAAGAAACAGTTGGTTTTTATGCATTACTTAGTGTAGCAATGGTTGCAGCTGGAATGGATACATTAGTTGCATCTGCGATTGTATTACTTGGAGCAGGAAGTGGAGTTTTAGGTTCAACCATTAATCCATTTGCAGTAGGAGCAGCAGTTGATGCATTACCAAAAAGTATTGCTGTTAATCAAGGAAGTATCATATTAATAGGTGTACTTTTATGGTTAACAACATATACAATAAGTACATTATTTGTAATTTCATATGCAAAAAAAGTTATTAATAAAAAAGGATCAACATTTTTATCTCTTCGTGAACAAAAAGTTATGAAAGAAAAATATGCTAGTGAAGAAATAAAAAATACTAGATTAACTAAAAATCAAAAAATTACATTAAAATTATTTTTATTAACATTTGTAATAATGATTATAGGTTTTATTCCATGGGAAGATATTGGAGTTAGTAGTGTAGTTATTAATATTATTCTTTGGGTTATATTATTAGCAATATTAATCCCTACAGTAGTAAAACTACCTAAAATAATTGTTGATTGTTTTAAAAAGAATGAAACTATTTCTTGTATAGTATATTCAGTTGGATTATTATTTAGTATTATTATTTTATATAACTTCATATTTACTGGATTATTATCTGGAAATATTTTACCAATATCAAATGTATTTGAAATTGTAACAGGAACTGCTCTTGGTTCATGGTGGTTTGAAGAGGCTGCATTGTGGTTCTTAATAATGACAATTGTTATTGGAGTTGTTAATAAAAATAGTGAAACATTATTTGTAGATACATTTGTAGATGGAGCAGATGATATGGTTGGAGTAATATTAGTTATTGCTATTGCTAGAGGAGCATCAATTCTTATGACTCAAACACATTTAGATAACTATATTATATATAATGCTGCTCAATGGTTAAGTCATGTACCAAAAGCTGTATTTGCACCATTAAATTATTTATTACATGTTGTATTATCAGTACTTGTACCATCATCAAGTGGTCTTGCAACGCTATCTTCACCAATAATGGGACCTTTAGCAAATGAAGTAGGATACTCTGTAGAAGCAACTATAATGGGTATGGTTGCAGCAAATGGTCTTGTTAATTTATTTACTCCAACATGTGGAGCTATAATGGGAGGATTAAGACTTGCAGGAGTAGAATTTACAACATGGTTAAGATGGGTATTCAAAGTAATACTTTGCATTGTTATTGCAAATCTAATAATTTTAACAGCCGCAATGATTTTATTATAAAACTAAGATGCTTTTGCATCTTTTTTATTTAAAAAATATCTTTCATATGATATTATCAATTTAGGGTGATATAAATATGAAAAAAGAAAGACAATTAAATATAGAAACTCTTAGAGTTTTTGCTATTATATGTACTATTATGATTCATGTTACTAATGTATATTTTCACAAGTTCTTAACAATTTCTCATAGTTATTATTTCTTTGCAGTATTATTTAATTCATTAGCAAGAATTTGTGTTCCTGTATTTTTTATGATTAGTGGCTCTTTACTAATACCAAAAGAAGATAGTATTGAAAAGTATAAGAAAAGAATTATAAAATTTTTAATAGTACTTATAGTATGGAGTATTATTTATATGTTATTATATGGAAGATTTACTCTTAAAGATGTAATAATCACATTATATAATGGTAATAGTTCTAGTAGACATCTATGGTATATGTATGCTCTTTTTGGAATATATTTAACACTACCATTTATTAGAAAGATGTGTATGAATCTTAGTGAAAAAGAAGAAAATTTATTTTTAATACTATGGGGTATTTTTTCTGGAATACTTGTAATAATAATAGCTATATCAAGAGAAATTATTAATATGAATATAGATGTATCTTATCCAATACCATTTGTACAAGCAGCATATTATTTAGGATATTTTATATGTGGACATATATTATATAAAAGATATAATAATTATAAAGTAAAAAAACATACTAATACATATTTAATTATTACATATTTAGTTTCATCATTAATAACTGCTTTACTAACATATTTTTTATCAATTAAAAATAATACTGATTATGATATATTCTTTTGGTATAAAAGTATATTTATAATTATTTCTTCTGCTTGTATATTCTTATTATTTATAATTAATAAAGAAAAGTTTAAATCTGAAAAAATATTATTATTTTCTAAATATACATTTGGTATTTATTTAATACATGGAGTATTCTTTTTCTATCTTAGAAAATTATTTACATATACAAATTATAATAGTTTATATATGTGTATCCCAATAACTATATTATTATATTTTGTATCATGGTTAGCTACATATATATTAAAGAAAATACCATATATTAATGAATTATTATAACAAGGTGTTTACCTTGTTTTAATATATTAAAAATGATAAAATATCTTTGTTATGAAAGGAATTTATTTTATGAGTAATATTATTGAAATAAAAGATAAAAATAAATATATGGATTTATTATTAGAAGCTGATCCACAAGAAGAAATGATTTTGAAATATATAAATAATTCAGATATGTATGGTATTATAGATGATAATAAAGTTGTATGTGTTATTTGTATATATAGAGTAGATAATGAAACATGTGAACTAAAAAATATTTCTACATTAAAAGAGTATAGAAATAAGGGTTATGCTCATAAATTAATTGAATTCGTTTTTGATAAATATAAAAAATCATATAAAAGAATGATAGTTGGAACTACTGAAAATATGATTCCATTTTATGTATTAAATGGTTTTACTAAATATTATAAAACTGTTAAGAATTTCTTTGTTGATAATTATAGTGAAGAGATATGGGATGGAGATTTACATTGTATTGATATGTACTATTATTGTAAAGAATTTAAATAGAAAGGAATAAATATGTTTAAACTTGTATCAAAATATAAACCAAGTGGTGATCAACCACAAGCAATTGATGAACTTGTTAAGGGAATAAAAGAAGGAAAAAAAGATCAAGTATTACTTGGAGCAACAGGTACTGGTAAAACTTTTACTATGGCTAATGTAATTGCAAGAGTTAATAAACCAACTTTAGTACTTGCTCACAATAAAACATTAGCTGGACAATTATATGCTGAATTTAAAGAATTATTTCCAGAAAATAAAGTTGAGTATTTTGTATCATATTATGATTATTATCAACCTGAAGCATATGTTCCTTCTAAAGATTTATATATAGAAAAAGATTCATCAATAAATGATGAAATAGATGAATTAAGACATGCCGCTACTGCAGCTATTATAGAAAGAAATGATACTATTATAGTATCTAGTGTTTCTTGTATATATAATATTGGTGAAAAAGAAGAATATATTAATAAAATGTTAAATTTATATGTTGGACAAATTATTAATAGAGATGATATTTTAGAAAAATTAGTATCTATGCAATATGAAAGAGGAGTAATTGATTTTAAACGTGGTACATTTAGAGCAAATGGAGATGTTATTGAATTAATACCAATTGGTGAAAAGAAAAGTGGTATTAGAATTAGTATGTTTGATGATGAAATTGAAAAGATATCTTTATTTGATCCGTTAACAGGGAAAAATATAAATAATGTTAAAACTATTAGTATTTTTCCAGCTTCATTATTTGTTACAAGTGATGAAAAATTAAAAGAAGCAACTTCTCGTATAGAAAAAGAATTAGTATCTAGATTAAAAGAATTACATGATCAAGGTAAATTATTAGAAGAACAAAGATTAAAAGAAAGAACTTTATATGATTTAGAAATGTTAAAAGAAACTGGTTTTTGTCATGGCATAGAAAATTATAGTAGACATTTAAGTTTAAGAGATGAAGGTGAGACTCCAACTACATTGATTGATTTCTTTCCAAAAGATTTTTTACTTATGATTGATGAGAGTCATGTTACACTTCCACAAGTAAGAGGGATGTATAATGGAGATCACATGAGAAAACAAACTCTAGTTGATTATGGTTTTAGACTTCCTAGTGCGATGGATAATAGACCACTTAAATTTGATGAGTTTAGAAAAAAACTAAATCAAGTTATATATGTATCTGCAACACCAGGAGATTATGAATTAGAACTAAGTGGTAAAGTTGTAGAACAAATAATTAGACCAACTGGACTATTAGATCCAATTATAGAAGTTAGGCCAACTAAGAATCAAATAGATAATATAATAGAAGAAATAAATGATAAAATATCTAAAAATGAGAGAGTATTAATAACAACTTTAACAATACGTATGGCAGAAGAATTAACATCATACTTAAAAGAACTTGGGATAAAGGTAGCATATCTTCATAATGAAATTAAAACTCTTGAAAGATTAAATATAATTAGAAACTTAAGAATGGGTAAATATGATGTGTTAGTTGGTATAAATCTACTTAGAGAAGGTCTTGATATTCCAGAAGTTTCTTTAATATGTATTATGGATGCTGATAAACAAGGATTCTTAAGAAGTGATAGAAGTTTAATTCAAACAATTGGTAGAGCTGCTAGAAATGAAAATGGTAAAGTAATAATGTATGCTGATTATATAAGTGATGCAATGAAGATAGCTATAGATGAAACTGCAAGAAGAAGAAGTATTCAAGAAAAATATAATAAAGAACATAATATTATTCCAAAAACAGTTGTTAAAGAGATAAGAGATTCTATAACTAATGAAGTTGAAGAAGAAAAAATAGAAAGAAAAA